>ERZ779865.113-NODE-113-length-74127-cov-8.589656_pt1 | contig 74127 bp, 59 predicted proteins | sample MGYA00433088_ERZ779865 | MGnify/ENA primary metagenome ERZ779865 (study PRJEB29588, sample SAMEA2151703) | human gut metagenome | biome: human gut; feature: human-associated habitat; material: faeces | place: Denmark | collected 2008/2010 ... | reverse complement strand
CAGTTGCGTCAAAATCAATCTTACGTTCAACAAGTGAATCAAATGCAGAATTGACAGAAAGTAAGAGACGATCAATTTTTGCATTAATATCAACTGCTTCTTTACTCTTTCCATTCAGTCGGCTTTCTCTTGGATTCCATAACTCTGGAGTACATGACAGTTTACAACTGAATTGCGCCATCGTGTTGTTCACCGTTATTCGCCCCATTATCGGAGCCTTCCCAAATTTGTCTAGACCGCTCTTTTTCAGGTAGAGCAACATCTTGAATTTTTCTACTTTCATACGCTTATTTTTTAATGGCAAAATTACCTATTTTATAAGCGTCCTTTGATATGCAAAATATTGACATACAGTGAATAATAGGCTCTGTGACAGTTTCTTTATTGTTCAGTCTGTTACCTATTCGGTTCAGGTAACTGGGTAGCTAACATTCTGGTAACTGAACACCTGCAATAACCTGTCCATTTTTGCTTTCCATTATCTCAGCAAAAAACAGAATTTTTGCTCATATTCAACCAATTACGTTTATCTTTCCCATTTCTTCCTCAGCTTACTTCATGTATCCTGTTCCACACGGCCCGACACACCTTTGCCACAATGATGCTTACTTTGGGGGCTGATCTCTACACTACAAGCAAGCTATTAGGACATACACAGGTGAAAACGACCCAGATATATGCCAAGATAGTAGATAAGAAAAAGGATGAGGCGGTAAACCTTGTAAATGATGTGTTTAACAAATAAATAGCGGGTAACAATGGGTATTGATGACTTAACGGAACTTTCAGAAAAGATACTGAAAGTAAGCGATACGGAAAAGCGTTATAAAGCGATTGGCAAATTACAAGAAAGAATATATGAAGATGCAGGAACGGTGATAGAGTGCTGTACAACATTGGTTAATGAAAATAAGAACTTAAGGTTTAGTGATTTTGTGAGTGATGTTTTTAGGATGTATGGTGCATACAATCTTCCACATAAATGCCTCTATCTTTTGACAGAACACAAAAATGAAGTTAGGGAATATGAAAATGATGATGACAGCAAAAAGGAAGAACGAAAACAGAAGTTACAACAGTATGCACAAACTGTATCTATCCAACTACCACCCAAGCAAATTATAAAGCACATGGGGGTTAGATGTTATACAGAAGTTATACAGGATATACACCCAGATTTGATATATTGCCAACACGGGACATATAGGCAATATAGTGAGGTTTGCAACACGTTCTATTATCGTTTGGGTAGGAAAATACAGGTTTGCATTTGTAATGATAACAAAGCTAATTTAAAAGAACTATTCCAAAAAATATGCCTTTATATTTCATTGAACAATGAAATGGCAATAATAAGGGAAGAATTATCATTGCTGGGGGTAGATGTGCCAGACGGCAACGGCATTCATGAAATACAGAAAGCAAATGTTTCTGACGGTGATGCAGCAATAGAAAAACGCCAACACTTCCACAAAGACGATGAAACAAAAGCAAAGGGGCAATTTGAACGGCTTATAAATGGAGGTTATTTCACGTCTGAAACATCTTTGAATGATTGGTTATACGTTTATGGGGTGAAAGGGAAAGAACCAAACAAAAAGCCTTTAGATTGGCAAAAGACACAAAAAGAGTTGGGTTATATGGTACGTTCTATTTGGCAAAATACAGACACAAGGATATGGGCTATTTGTGGAAACGTATTTACTATCAAAGGGAAAAGACCAAAAACAAATGTAATAAAGAGTGATTTATCAAGTATTGATAATGGATATAAAAACAGGCCTGAAACATTTGATAAGCTGGATGAAGTCTTAAAAGGTTAAACACCAAAGTAAACAGTTGGGGTAACGGTTAGTAGCTGTTACCCTTTTTCTTTGTCTCTCTTGTCGATTTTTGCACCATGTTTAACGGACAGCGGGGCGAGTGTACATAGTTCCAACGTCACAAAGCAAAATAGATATGGAAGAAAAGATAAATCAAATCTTAGTTTATTCCTTGTTGGCGGCAAAGAACGTGCTGACATTGGAAGATGTAGCCTTACTGACAGGGCTAAGCAAATCACACCTGTACCGTTTGACGTGTACCCACCAGATACCCTACTACAAACCAAACGGCAAACAAATCTACTTTGATCGTGCCGAGATTGAAAGCTGGATGAAGCAGAACCGAGTAGCCACACAGCAGGAAGCCGAGCAAGCGGCGATTGCTTATGTGGTGACAGGCAAGCAGAAAGGGGGTGCTTTATGAATATCCCAAACATACGCTACTATGCCCGTCTGGAGGATTGCACAGGCAACGGAAAGACCCCTAAATATGTGATAACGGCACAGGCTGGATATTACCCGCCTATGGATGAGATTGTAGGCAGGGACGGCAAAATATCCATGTATCTGCAAGTGAGCAAAGACAGCGGCAGCAAGAAAGACAATGCCCCAGCCATGAAGTTACAGGCTAAAAATAGCCTCAACTTTACAGGCTTGAAAGACTACTTTGTAAACGGACGGTTGAGCGGCTTTGCCTATGGCTATCCGTTGGCAGTAAAGACCTATAGCAGCAAGCAAAAGCCCAACCCGTTCTTTGCATACAAAGATGACGGCTTTCTGTTTATCGTACACCAAGACCAGACAGCAGCGACCGAGCCAGAAAAAATAAAGCCGTCTTGCATTGAGTTGGTAGTATTGGAGGGTGCAAAAGTCCTTATTTCTTCATTCTGCAAGATGCTACAGATGGGCGGTTTTGATGAGGCTTTGGCAGCTTTGAGAAAGCAAGCAAAACAGGTGGATGCCTTATAATAATATGTAGTTTGTGGGCAAAATTTGGTAACAAGCAGGGATTATGTACGACAAAGTGAAGTTGTGGGCTATGAGAACGAGGGCAACGCCAGATGTAAGCAGGTTTCTGGATAAGGCTAAAGACCAGATAGATCATGAAACGGGCGAGGTTTGCACCTTTGGCAGTCTGGAGGGCTTGAAAGTGTCTATCTATACAGACGGCATTTCTGTTATTGGCAGCTTGCCAAAGTTCCTTTACCAGAACAATGTTTACCCGTTGGATAGGCACGGCACAGCCCAAGCGGTGGAAAAGCTATCAGACAGCTTACATTTGCCGATAGCCGATGCAAAGGTTACAGGGCTGGAGTTTGGGCGGGCTTTTGTGATGAAGTACCCAATAGAAAACTATCTTTCCAAGTTGGGAGATATGCCCAAACTGTTAAGGTATCATTTTGACGTGGGTACGCTTTACTATAAGCCCAGAGGCAGGCAGCAGCCCAAAGTATATGCTTTCTATGACAAGAAAGCCGATGCAACGGCAAAAGGCATGACTTTGCCCGTTGGCTTTGAGGATGTCAATTTGCTAAAATATGAAATGAGGCTGAACGGGCGTTTGCCCCAACAAATGGGCGTGCCAGAGGTTACAGCCTCAACCCTATCAGAAAGCGGCTTTTATCGGCTGATGGTGAAGCGATACCAAGACAGTTATTTTGCAATATCCAAGTTGAACCAAGTAAAGACAGACGTAATGAGCGAGATTAAGACCGTATCAGATGCCTTTGATGTGTTGGTAGCCCGTCTTATCAACCAGAGCGACCAGACACAGATAGCGGCATTTCTGGAAGAACTGAAAGAGGCTAAGGTTTTTGAGGACAGGAAAAGTTACACACGGCTAAAGAAGAAGATACAGGAAGTAGCGGCAAAGGCAGGTGTAACCGTGTCTGATGAACTGATGAAAGAGTTAGACGATGAGATTAGGAACGTGGGGGCTTATGTGTAGCCATGTTCTTATAATAAGGTGTAGTTTGTTACCAAAATCTGGTAACAGATGAGTAAAACTAAAGTAGTTTGTTATAGTATATGGCAAGACAAAAGAATGACGGCAAAGGGCGGTTGGGTGGTAGGGCAAAAGGCACACCCAACAAGGCTACTACAGACCTAAAGACGTGGGTAGCCTCTATATTGGACGGTGGCAGGGATAGGTTTGTGGAAAGTCTGGACGGGTTAGAACCGTCTGAATATATTAGGGTGTTCACGGGCTTGCTTAACTATGTTTTGCCCAAGCAAGCACCGACAACCCCAGATGATATGCTGGAAAAGGAAAAGAAGATGATGCAGGAGTTACTTCTATCCATGCCAGAAGAAATGATTGACAGGGTGGCAAAACGATTGGTAGAACTAAACGAGAAAGAAAATGAAGATGAAGTTAAGTAGCGTTGATGTGTTACAGATGGCAAAGGCGTTGAAATGTGGTTGGCTTGATACCGACAAGATAGAGAGTTTCAAAAGTCTTGTCGATGGCTACAACCCACCAAAAGAGATAGGCAAGAAAGAACTAATCTACTATCTGGATTGCTTATACAAGGGTTGGGGCTATGAGCCTATAGAATGGGAACAAGTCAAAGAAAAGATACTGCAAGGGCTTGACGGTGATTTGCTGGAGAAATGGAAACGGCAAATAGACGATGGAAGCATCTACAGGCGTATGGTAAAAGATGTTTTTATCGGTTTGGTGGCAATTAAGGCTTTGGGCGGAACGTTCACAGACAAAGAGCCAGATTTTAGCTTTGTCGCTGATAAGCCGCCTAAGTTTTGACAAACAACCCCAAGTTTACCCCAAGGGGGAACAATGACAAGGGCAAGGTTATGGCAAGGTATAACAATAAAATTAAGACGATAAGAGTATGACAAACAAGAATTTTAAGAAGCAGGAAGCGACAAAGTTAACCCGACTGTTTGACAAAGGCTATTTAAAAGAAACAGAAATAGGCTATCAAGTTCTGGAAAGACGGGGCAGAAAGTTTACCCGTGTGGAAATGACTTTTAGAGTAGATATTAAGGGAATTAATTTGCCAGATGAGTATCAACAGGGGGAAGTATGAAACTCAAATTGAACAAAGAAGAAAAGGCGGCTTTGTTGGTAGCCGTGAGCAAAGGAGAATTAGACACCGCCAAGATACCCAGACTTTACAAAGAGATTAAGGGTAACAATGACTTCTTAGATTTGCTGATGCAAACGGGAATGATGGAAGATGAAGAAGAAACGGCAAACGGGTGAAATGAACAAACGGGTGAAGGCAATACAACTTTGCCCGTTTGTTGTATCTGGAAGCCTCAACAAGGGAAAGATTTTTGCCGTTTCAGATGGAATGATTATATTTGTATCAGAAAAGCCCGCCAAAGGCGATAAAATTGCCGTTTTGTTACTGAATTGTTACCCGCTTTCTTAACAAGCGGGCTTTTTATTTTATATATCAGTATGTTACAATGATTTGTGTCGGTTATCGCCAAACGCCAACTCAGAGACAAGCGAAAACAAGAATCCCACGCCATATTTGGTATGCAAAAAGTATAATCCATACGGACTATACAAAAAGCTTGCATAGACAATACAGATGAGCGTCATGTTTCTTTTATCCGTCTGAGTTTATTGAAATTGGCGATTTCGTTTCTTAGAATAAAAGATGAAAGAACGCATTTCTAACCGAAAGGGTATTTCTCTTCCCTTCGTATCGCAAATATACATTTTTTCTTTTACATGACGCCCGTAAGGGATTTTTATTTACCTTTACACCTGTCAGGTACAAAAATAAAAGAGTCTTGTTAGCCATCCAATAGCTCACTATTTCTATTTTGAAAGAAGTCTCTTTTTGTACCAAAAAGCCTGTTTATTGATACAAATTATGATTGAAACTAAACAAAGCATTCTGAAATTTCTGATTGAAAATTGTATTTTTGCTTCATCGGCATCAACTTTTTCAGCCAGCCTGGAAGCTACAAGCAGAAGTAGTATTTACCGGTTTATGAAAGGAACTGTATCCCCAAAAACTGTAAATAATATTTGGAATGATGTATGTAACAGCTTTGCCCTAACGGATGAGCGATTAATTGAAGTTGCCATTATGGTTGAAAAGGCAAAATGGTTTACTACTGTAGTAGCTTCATATTCATTTGACAAGAAAGATCCTTTATGGACTGAAAAATTACTTTGTGCGCTAATAGATGAAAATTACGCAAACTTACCAACCTCGTTTGTAAAGGAGGTAGTTCCTCTACTAAAGGATTTGAAAACAGACAATAAAGATATATTTTTTGGTATGCTTATGTTGTTTTACGTAAAAGCGAAACAACTGGATCCTTACAATTCTCTTTTCAAACAGACATTGTCTGATCTGATTATCCATTTGAATAATTATTTTCATTCCGTACATCCCGAAAATGATGTAGCCTATAAAGCCATTCAGGCATTAACTTCGGATACATTATTAGATGTAGTCCCTCCTTGTACATGGGGTCTGATAGAAAATCCAACACTTATTTTGCAATATTATGCAGATCCTCTTTTTTTGAATGCAGCACTCCGTGGAGGAACTATATTTCATGAATGGGGCGATTTTAGCTATTGGCATGACGCAAACGAAAACTTCACTAAAGGAAGCAGATTCTGGTTATTCATGAGTCGGGAATCAGACTCCATTTATCATGGTAGCTATATTGTCCAAGAATTTGAAATAGGGAATGATAATGAAACCTTTATTGATAAACAAATCTTTAATATTCTCTTTTTGAATAAAGAAAATGATGATGAAGATTATGATGCCATCGTACAAATCTCAGAATCCAAACCAACCGAAAAGCACTCATATCACATCTATTATGGTGTATATAAATATGAAAAAGAGGCAGATGAAATGTGGATGGCTTTCCCGAACGAAGAGGATAATATCTATCAATTACCTTTATGCCTAAAAAGAATCCGTTTTGACGTACCTACAAAATCCCAGGAAAAAGTCTGGTCTCACTTCATTGGTAAATTTGATAACAGCAATGCACTGGAGATATTTGTAAAAAGTCTTTGTCGTACATTAGACGTAGAATACTTAGATGATGAGTATCCCATAAAAGATGTATGTTTAAATCGAACATTTTTCTCTTTGGTAGTCGGTGAAAATGAAAAGCAAAAACAATATCGAATCCCATTGGAAAGCTATTCTTTCCTAAAAGGATTATCTGTTTTTGACGAACTGATTATTTGCAAACATAAGGATGAACTCTTCGTAGAATGGTCCTACTTAGGATACGCCATTCCATTGTCTGATTTTGAAGAGCTGAATGTTAGTTCAGAATGATCAGTTTATCCATTTCTTATTTCATTTATCAACATGTCAAAGAGCGCAAGGGCAAATATATCAAGAAAGTAACCAGTTTCTCTTTGAGGTAAAGATACAGTAGCATGTTACCTTTTTCCAAGCTTTTAGACCTAAAAAATCAGCTCTCACAAAAGCATTGAGAACTATTACAAATCCGTTACATATTCCTATTTTCATGCCGAATAATTAAATGAATCACTAATATGAATCAATTAATTCACTAATGTGATGCAATCAATTCATTATAGTGATTCAATTACATCACATGGGTGAATTAATTAAAATGTAGTAGAAAAATAAGGAATTGTTCTTTGTAAATACAAGAATAAAAGTAGGTTATTCAGGAGTTAAGAAGGGATTTATCAACAGGAGGCCTCAATCCTTATTTCAACATATGATATGATTTCAGTTCTGTTCGCAAGGCTTTTGCCTTCCCGTCTGTCAGTCGGTCCAACAAGTTCCAGAAGTGTTCGTTATGACTCATTTCTTTCAGATGACAGAGTTCATGCAAAAGAACATAGTCAATCAGATGCCAGGGAAGAAGCATTAAGTAGAGAGAAAGGTTGATATGCTTGCTCGATGTACATGAGCCCCAATGCGTCTGACTGCTATTGATTTTTACTTGTTTATAAACAAAGCCGTATTTCTGAGCCCAAGCCGATAGGCGTCCGGGCAGGTATCGCTTGGCTTCATGGCGGAATGCACTGGCCAGCATTTGTTTGAGGAGTTGTTGGACTTCGTCGTCGGCGAAGTTGGTGGCCTGAGGACAGGAGATTTGCAAAACACCATCCTTGAGGGCCATGTAGAAATTATCCCTTTCGGTACGGACAATTCGTACCCGAAAAGTAGCCGTCTGCCAATCGGTCTGTTCATTCAATAAAGGTCTGGCCGGATGTTTCTTCAAAGCCGCCTTGATTTTCTCCCGATTACCGAGGATAAAAGTCAGCATTTTCTCTTCGCTTCCCCGAACCGGCATGGTTGCAAATACCTGACCGTTGGTTATTTTGAGCGTATAATTACGTGCCCGCTCACTGTAACGGATAACGACCCGTCCTAATTCCTTATCATCAAAATACTTTTCCATAATTCTTAGGCAAAAGTAATACTTTGGATCTAACAATAATACATCCGAATTTGTTATCTTTGCAGGCGAATTGAAAATAAGGACAAACATATATAAGTAGATAAGTTTGTTAGTTTTCGGGCGACTAAGTTGGATGCTTACAGTTACTTAGAAACGAACAAACTAAAGAAACGAAATAACAGATTACTTATCATATATAAAAATTACAATTATGGCTAAGAAAGCACTTTTAATGATTCTTGACGGTTGGGGCTGTGGCGACCACAAAAAAGATGATGTCATTTTCAACACTCCAACACCGTATTGGGACTCTTTATTGGCAAACTATCCTCACTCTCAGTTACAGGCCAGTGGCGAAAACGTAGGTCTTCCCGACGGTCAGATGGGTAACTCTGAAGTAGGTCACTTAAATATCGGAGCCGGTCGTATTGTTTATCAGGACTTGGTAAAGATCAACCGTGCTTGCGCCGACAACAGCATTATGCAAAATAAGGAAGTGGTTTCTGCTTTCACGTATGCCAAAGAACACGGAAAGAATATCCACTTCATGGGACTGACTTCCAACGGAGGTGTTCACTCTTCACTGGATCATCTGTTCAAACTGTGCGATATCGCTAAAGAATACGGACTGACTGGTAAAACTTTCATCCACTGTTTCATGGATGGTCGTGATACCGACCCGAAGAGCGGTAAAGGCTTCATCGAAGAACTGACAGCTCATTGCGCTAAATCAGCCGGTCAGATCGCTTCTATCGTAGGTCGTTTCTATGCGATGGACCGCGACAAGCGTTGGGAACGTATCAAAGAAGCTTACGATCTGCTGGTAGATGGTAAAGGCAAACAGGCAAACGATATGGTAAAGGCGATGCAGGAATCGTATGATGAAGGCGTTACCGACGAATTCATCAAACCGATCAACAATGCTACTGTTGATGGAACTATCAAAGAAGGTGATGTTGTTATCTTCTTCAACTACCGTAACGACCGTGCCAAGGAATTGACAATCGTACTGACACAGCAGGATATGCCGGAACAGGGCATGAAGACAATCCCGGGCTTGCAGTACTATTGCATGACTCCGTATGATGCTTCATTCAAGGGCGTACATATCCTGTTCGACAAGGAAAATGTACATAATACATTAGGCGAATATCTGGCTAAAAACGGCAAGACTCAGTTGCACATTGCCGAAACAGAAAAATATGCACACGTAACCTTCTTCTTCAACGGTGGTCGCGAAACTCCGTATGAAAATGAAGACCGTATTCTGGTTCCGTCTCCGAAAGTAGCAACTTACGACTTAAAACCGGAGATGAGCGCCTACGAAGTAAAGGACAAACTGGTAGAAGCTATCGGTACGCAGAAATATGACTTCATCGTTGTCAACTATGCCAACGGAGATATGGTTGGTCATACAGGTGTTTACGAAGCAATCGAAAAGGCTGTCGTTGCTATCGACAACTGTGTAAAGGATACCGTAGAAGCAGCCAAGGCAAACGGTTATGAAGTGATCATCATCGCCGATCACGGTAACGCTGACCATGCCCTGAATGCTGACGGTACTCCGAATACAGCTCACTCACTGAATCCGGTTCCGTTTGTCTACGTAACAGAAAACAAAGCTGCCAAAGTAGAAAACGGTGTACTGGCAGACGTAGCTCCTTCTATCCTGCACATCTTAGGCATGGCGCAGCCGGCTGAGATGACTGGAAAGGACTTAATAATGGAAAATTGAGAATTGAAAATTGAAAATTAAGTGAGTCGAGACAATATTGTCCGCGATAAATCGTATGCGTTCGCTATCCGTATAGTGAACGCATACAAGTTTTTAGGACAAACCCATCGAGAGTTCGTTCTTTCCAAACAGCTTTTACGGTGCGGAACATCCATAGGAGCCTTAATCAGAGAAGCTGAACATGCACAAAGTGAAGCTGATTTCTTGAATAAAATGAACATTGCTTTGAAAGAGGCCAACGAAACATTATATTGGATTTCTCTCCTGAAAGACACTGGATATTTGGATGAGGCTATTTATCAATCTATGAACAATGATTGTACTGAAATTGTAGCAATCCTTGCTTCGATTGTCAAATCCACCAAATCAAAGCTCAATAAATAATTTTCCATTTTCAATTTTCAACTTTCAATTTCAATAATATGATGATTCAAATTGAGGATATCGTCGTTTCGAGCGATGTCCTGACAGAAAAATTTATATGCAACCTGGAGGCTTGTAAAGGTGAATGCTGTATAGAAGGCGACGCCGGCGCTCCCGTTGAGAAAAACGAAGTCGCCGAACTGGAAAAAGTTCTTCCGGTAATTTGGGACGAACTTTCCCCGGAAGCACAAGCCGTTATCAAGAAGCAAGGGGTTGTTTATACCGATCAGGACGGTGATCTGGTAACTTCCATTGTAGGAAACAAAAATTGCGTCTTTACTTGCTACGACGAGAAAGGCTGCTGTTATTGTGCCATCGAGAAAGCCTATCGCGAAGGGAAATGTAATTTCTACAAGCCTGTTTCCTGCCACTTATATCCGATACGGATAGAGAATTACGGTCCTTATACAGCCGTCAATTATCACCGCTGGGACGTATGTAAAGCAGCAGTCGTTTTAGGAAAGCTAAAAGGTATTCCGGTCTATCAGTTCTTGAAAGAACCTTTAATCCGGAAATTCGGGGCAGAATGGTATCAGATGCTCTCAGACTGTGCTGATGAGTGGATGAAGCAGAACATGGGCGAAAACGAAGAAAAATATTAAGACGATGGAGAACCCAAAAGAAATAGGATTAGAAAAACTGGAACAGACATTTTCCTTACCTGATGTGGTTTCTTTATGTGAGGAAGAAGACAGTCTGGTCATCCTCGACCAAACCCAGCTTCCTGCGCGGGAAGTCTTCCAGGAAATAGATAAAGAAGAGGAACTCATAGATGCCATTGTCCGTTTGAAAGTCAGAGGAGCGCCTGCAATCGGTGTGGCTGCGGCAGCAGGCTTATATGTTTGTTTTGCCCGCACCTTGGCGAATATTACCTCTGCCCAACTTATGCAGACGGAATTCCAGGCTCTGGCCAACCGGATTCGCGCCAGTCGCCCGACAGCCGTCAATCTTTCATGGGCACTTGATCGGATGACTCTCCTGTTCAAACAATGGATAGCCGGTAAAGACAAGATAAGCATGTCCGATTTCCAGGAGATAAAACACCTTTTACGGGCAGAGGCTGTTCGTATCAAAGAAGAAGATATCGAAATGTGCAAACAGATAGCCTTGCACGGGGTCGGATTAATTTCTTCCGGAAGCCGTATCCTGACACACTGCAACGCAGGGCATTTGGCAGTCTCCCGCTATGGAACGGCACTGGCACCGATTTACCTGGCACAAGCCTGCGGATTGAATCCGAAAGTCTATGCCGACGAAACACGACCTTTGTTGCAAGGAGCCCGCCTTACGGCCTACGAATTAATGAAGTTCGGTGTGAACACGACGTTGGTTTGTGATAACATGGCAGCCTCTTTAATGAGTCAGGGAATGATTGATCTCATCATGGTGGGTTGCGACCGCATTGCAGCCAATGGAGACGTAGCCAACAAGATTGGTACTTGCGGCTTGGCTATTCTGGCCCATTATTATAAAATTCCCTTCTATGTATTAGGACCGACCAGTACCTTCGATCCGCATACACCGACAGGGAAAGATATTGTTATCGAGCAACGGGCAGCTTCAGAAGTCACTGATTTACATTATATACACCGGATGGCACCCAAGCATGTTGGAGTTTATAATCCGGCATTCGATGTTACACCGGCAGCCTTGGTAACGGCTTATGTTACAGAAAAAGGAGTATTCCGACAAATTCAAGATTTTCAGTAGAACAACGTTTTAATACCTTATACAATGAACACATTCACAAAACTTTCAATGGCAGTCCTCATCGGATGCCAGGCTTTATGGGCCGTTTCCTGCGCTTCAGGAGAAAAGAAGGCAGAAACTAGCAGCCCAGTTGTAGATTACACAGCGTATGTCGATCCGTATATCGGATCCGGAGAACACGGACATGTTTTTGTAGGAGCCAGCGTTCCATTCGGAATGATCCAGGCAGGTCCACAGAATATTCACAAAGGATGGGACTGGTGCTCGGGTTATCATTATTCGGATAGCGTAATTATCGGTTTCAGTCATACACACCTGAGCGGGACAGGTTGTGCTGATTTGGGAGACGTACTGGTTATGCCGTTCATGGGCGAAGTTCGTACCAAACGCGGAGAACAGGACAATATCGAAGGCGCTTGCTCTTCTTACTATTCACATGCGAATGAGAAAGTAGCTCCGGGTTATTATTCATTACTAATGGACAACGGTGTGAAAGTAGAATTATCGGCTACCGAACGTGTAGCCATCCACCGTTATACGTATCCGGAAGGAGAAAGTCATTTACTGATCAACCTGAAAGAAGGCAACGGCGATGAGGCTTATGACACCTATCTGAAGAAAGTAGACGATAACACCGTTGAAGGTTACCGCTTCTCAAAAGGCTGGAGCCCGCGCCATAAGGTATACTTCGTAATGAAGTTTGAACAGCCGGTTCAATCATTGCAAGTATTCAACGATGATACGCCGGCAGGTAATGACGAATTAACAGGAGAATCGGTGAAAGGAGTATTGACTTTCAAGGATACGCCGAAGGAAGTAAAATGCAAGATTGCCATTTCATCCGTTAGCTGTGCCAATGCCCAGGCAAATATGGATGCAGAACTGACAGGTTGGGACTTTGATCAAGTGCGCGAACAGGCCAAACAGAAATGGAATGACCAGTTAGCTTGTGTCGACATCAATACCAACGATGAACGGGCAAAGAAGATTTTCTATACCAGTTTGTTCCATACATTCATTGCTCCGACATTATACTGCGACGTGAACGGCGAGTTCCGCGGACACGATGATAAAATATATAAGGCAGATACATGGACAAACTACTCTACTTTCTCGTTATGGGATACATATCGTACGTTAAATCCGTTATTTACCATCATCAAACCGCAGTATGTTCCTGATTTCGTCAACTCGATGTTGAGCATTTACGACCAGCAAGGTAAACTGCCGATCTGGCCATTAGTTGGTGGAGAAACTGAATGTATGCCGGGTTACAGCTCTATTCCTGTCATTGCCGACGCTTATCTGAAAGGTATCAAAGGATTTGATGCGGAACGTGCATTCAAAGCGATGACTTCATCGGCCACTTTCGACAAGCAGAAGGGTGTTCCTTATGTGATGGAAAAAGGATATATTCCTTGTGATAAAGTACACGAAGCAACTTCTATCGCCATGGAATATGCCGTTGGCGACTGGGGTATTGCCATGATGGCAAAGCAAATGGGTAAAGAGGCCGACTATCAGGAATTCTTCAAGCGCGGTCATTATTATGAACAGTATTTCGACAAGAGCATCAACTTCATCCGTCCGAAGATGGACGACGGTTCTTGGCGTACACCGTATGATCCGTTCCGTTCAGTACACGGCGTAGGTGATTTCTGCGAAGGTAACGGTTGGCATTATACTTTCTTCGTACCCCAAAATCCGGAAGGACTGATTGCCTTGATGGGTGGCGACGATGCCTTCAATGCCAAACTGGATTCTTTGTTCGTAGCCAATGGAGATATGGGTGAAGGAGCATCGGCCGACATCAGCGGACTGATTGGTATGTATGCACACGGAAATGAACCGAGCCACCATGTAGCCTATCTGTATCCGTATGCCGGACAACAATGGAAAACAGCCGAGAAAGTACGTTACATTCAGGATGAATTCTATACAGACAAACCGGAAGGTGTGATTGGAAATGAGGACTGCGGTCAGATGTCGGCTTGGCATATTATGTCGGCATTAGGATTCTATCAGGTAAATCCGTCACACGGTATTCTGGTATTCGGTAGTCCGTTGTTCAATGAAGCCACAATCCAATTACCGGAAGGTAAGACATTCGAGATTGTTGCTCACAACAACAGCCACGACAACATCTACATCCAGTCGGCGACCTTGAACGGACAACCTTATACAAAATCATACATCACCTACGAGGATGTCATGAAAGGCGGTAACCTGACCTTCGAAATGGGCAACACACCGAACAAAGAATTCGGAGCAGCTCCGGCTGATCGGCCGAAGTCTCTCTAATCGACTACAAAGACTTTCTATATTAAATCCCCAGAATCAGAATCTCTACAATCCTGATACTGGGGATTGTTTCATTTATTGGATTATTAAACCGTGTCCAGCAAACAATCCTTAAACAAAAGAAAGTATTCCCAAAGAATTTGTATCTTTGCGATTTAAATCAACGGATCATAAAACGAATCATATCATACTATGGCATTACAATGTGGCATTGTCGGACTTCCAAATGTAGGAAAGTCCACTCTTTTCAACTGTTTATCGAACGCGAAAGCACAATCGGCCAACTTTCCGTTCTGTACGATCGAGCCGAACGTAGGTGTTATCACCGTACCGGACGAACGCCTGAACAAACTGGCAGAAATTGAACATCCGCAGCGTGTCATCCCAACTACGGTCGAAATTGTAGACATCGCCGGACTGGTGAAAGGAGCCAGTAAAGGAGAAGGATTGGGAAACAAGTTCCTCGCCAATATCCGAGAGACAGACGCCATCCTGCATGTGCTGCGCTGCTTTGACGACGATAACATCGTTCATGTAGACGGTTCCGTAGATCCGGTAAGGGATAAGGAAATCATTGACATGGAGCTTCAAATCAAAGACCTGGAAACAGTAGACAGCCGTATCGCCAAAGTACAGAAACAAGCTCAGACAGGTGGAGACAAACAGGCAAAAATAGCCTATGAAGTATTATGCAAATACAAGGAAGCCTTGGAACAAGGCAAGAGTGCCCGTACCGTTTCATTCGAAACCAAAGAAGAAGAAAGAGTGGCACATGATCTCTTCCTCCTGACCAATAAGCCAGTGCTTTATGTCTGCAACGTGGATGAAGCCAGTGCCGTAAGCGGTAATAAATACGTAGAAGCTGTTCGTGAAGCTGTCAAAGAAGAGAATGCCGAAATCCTGGTGGTTGCCGCTAAAATAGAAAGCGAAATCGCCGAACTGGAAACTTACGACGAACGCCAGATGTTCCTACAGGAAATCGGTCTCGAGGAATCGGGTGTAAACCGTTTGATCAAGTCGGCCTACAAACTGCTGAATCTACAAACCTTCCTGACTGCCGGACCCGATGAAGTCCGTGCCTGGACCTTCCACAAAGGCTGGAAAGCTCCGCAATGTGCCGGTGTGATCCACACAGATTTCGAGAAAGGATTTATCCGCGCTGAAGTCATCAAATACGACGATTATATTTCATATGGTTCAGAAGCGGCTGTCAAAGAAGCCGGTAAGATGAGCGTCGAAGGAAAAGAATACATCGTACAAGACGGTGACATCATGCACTTCCGTTTCAACGTATAATAAACATACATCCCGTGTGTGCTTCACCAGCACCACGGGATTTCTTAAATATACATATATGGTACAGCGATTTGATTTCTTAGTTATTGGTTCCGGTATCGCCGGAATGAGTTTCGCCCTGAAAGTGGCACATAAAGGAAAAGTAGCCCTCGTCTGCAAATCCGGCCTCGAAGAAGCAAATACGTATTTTGCCCAAGGAGGCGTAGCGTCTGTTACCAACCTGCTTGTTGACAACTTCGACAAGCACATTCAAGACACCATGATCGCGGGTGACTGGTTGAGCGACCGGGCAGCCGTCGAACAAGTTGTCCGTAATGCTCCACAACAAATCAAGGAACTGATCAGTTGGGGTGTAGATTTCGATAAAGATGCAGAAGGTAACTTCGACCTGCACCGTGAAGGCGGTCACTCCGAATTCCGCATTTTACACCACAAAGACAATACGGGAGCCGAGATTCAGGACAGTCTGATCCGCGCCGTACAGACACATCCTAACATCACAGTTTTCGAGAACCATTTTGCCATCGAGATTCTGACACAACACCACTTGGGTGTAACCGTTACCCGCCAGACACCCGACATTGAATGTTACGGTGCCTACATCATGGATATGAAAACGGGTAAGATTGATACCTTCCTATCCAAAGTTACCTTAATGGCAACCGGAGGTATCGGAGCCGTTTACCAGACAACTACCAATCCGCTGGTAGCAACCGGTGATGGTATTGCCATGGTTTACCGTGCCAAAGGAACCGTGAAAGATATGGAATTTGTTCAATTCCACCCAACGGCCTTATATCATCCAGGCGATCGTCCTTCATTCCTGATTACGGAAGCTATGCGTGGTTATGGAGGTGTTCTGCGTACAATGGATGGAAAAGAATTCATGCAGAAATACGACAAACGTCTCTCTTTGGCTCCGCGTGATATCGTAGCACGTGCAATCGACACGGAAATGAAGAATCGTGGTGACGACCACGTCTATCTGGATGTGACGCACAAAGATCCGGAAGAGACCAAGAAGCACTTTCCGAACATCTACGAAAAGTGCCTGAGTCTGGGTATTGACATCACGAAAGATTATATTCCGGTTGCGCCTGCTGCCCATTATCTGTGTGGTGGTATTAAAGTCGATCTGAATGCCCGTTCGTCAATCAATCGTCTGTATGCCGTAGGTGAATGTTCTTGTACCGGATTACACGGAGGTAATCGTCTTGCTTCCAATTCCCTGATCGAAGCCGTAGTTTATGCAGATGCTGCAGCTAAACACAGTTTGAGTATCCTCGACTCACTTTCTTATCAGGAAAACATTCCGGAATGGGACGACGAAGGAACTCGCCTGCCGGAAGAGATGGTCTTAATCACCCAAAGCTTGAAAGAAGTCGGACAGATTATGAGTACCTATGTAGGTATTGTCCGTTCAGACTTACGCCTGAAGCGTGCTTGGGATCGTTTGGATTTATTGTACGAAGAAACAGAAAGTCTGTTCAAACGGTCTATTGCTTCTCGTGAAATCTGTGAATTACGTAATATGATCAACGTAGGTTACTTGATCACACGTCAGGCTATCGAACGTAAGGAAAGTCGTGGTTTGCATTATACACTGGATTATCCTCCTGTTCCGCACGAACATTAAGAGATTAAAGCAAGGAAATAAAAAGAGGCACGAAATCAGCTTTCCATATTACTGATTTCGTGCCTCTTCCATCAGATATTCAATCATATTTATGCCGTAATACCATTCTCATAAAGATACTCAGGAGCAATATCAGCCCCATTCGACCAAAAGATCGTATCTTGCAAACCAAACTGGATAAATTGGGCTTTGTCTTTTAATTCTTCAAATGCCGGATATTTCAATAAAGGAGCTAGATCAACCTTTTTTCTTACACCATCATTGAAAGTACAAAGCAACACGTAATCACCCAAATATTCCACATCTGTAACTGTCAATAACATAAGCTATCATTTTTATCGTCTCACTTTTTCTATTTTTTCTCCTCTCTGAGCCTTATTCCAAATATCAAATAACTCAGCTTCGTGTTCATCAATAAATCGATTGATTAATTGAATAGCACTCGATTTGGCACGTCCTTCTACAATTCGATCTTTCAACGTAATTGTAAAATCACCGCTACCACTCCTAACATGAATATGTGGAGGATTATGATCAAACGCATAAATATAGATCAATAACCCTTGAATAACAAATATTGAACCCATAAGCTTATTTGCTGAATCACAAAAACAAAGATAATACAAATATTTTCTAATAAGAGCTTTCCTCTGTTATGAAAATCTCCTAAAACCAAATCTTGAAACGAGTCACAGCATCCGAATAGGTTTTGAGAGAGAATGAACAACCATGCTTCTGCAATACTTCACGGATAAATATCAATCCGATACCTTGCCCGTTGGGTTTTGTCGAGAAGAAAGGACTAAAGAGTTTTGCTTCCGTCTCTTTTGAGATGCCTTCACCCGTATCTCCTATTTCCAGACAAAGCGGCTGTTTAGTCGTACGAATGAAAATGTCTCCATCTTCCCCAATGGCTTCTACGGCATTCTTGATGATATTAACCAATACTTGCTCAAATAGAATCGGATCCAGTTTGACCAAAGGTAAATCTTTCTCCAGTTCAATATGAATCCGGATCTGTTTACCAACACACTGATTTTCCATGAAGCGCTTACAGGAAGAAACCAGTTCATTCAAGGAAACAGATTTAACTTGTGGTTCCGGAATACGGACTACATCAGCAAAGTTCGTAATGAAACGACTCATTCCATAACAACGTTCGATCAGCACCCGCAAAACATCGCTTACTTCTTCCATGTCGTCCATTCCACGAAATGACGATTCCAACGTATTTAGCGTAGAAGTAATCCCGGCAGTTGTGTTGTTCACCTCATGCGAAATCATGCGAATCACCTTTTCATACGCCTTTTTCTCTGCCTTAAATACCTCATGTGTTAATACTTCTATCAGATAGAATTCATGTCGCAGTCCCCGATCCATAAAGAAAGAATGCGAACATTTATAAATATTGGCATCACTCAAGCGAATACTTCGGGAAGCATCAAGTGGTATGTCTCGAATTTCTTCGAGTAACGGTTCTGTACATAGCGCCAGCTGTTGACCGACCAGATCTTTCTCGTTAGCCAAATGCAGTAGTCGGCAAACCGCCGGATTGGCTGACAAGATCCGTCCGTCAAAATCAAGGATCAAAACCCCCATCGGAGAAGCTTGTATCAACAAATCAAGGAAATGATTCTGTTCGCGTACATGGAGACGTTCGTTCTTCAGCTGCTCCATCATCCGATTGAAAACATCCACAATACGGTCTGTTTCTTTCTGCCCCACGTATCCCAGACGCGAACTGAAGTCCTGTTCTTTCAATAAGTCCATACCATTTCCCAACGTATAAAGCGGTTTGATGATACGGCGATAGAAATAGAACAGATAACCCAGCAACAAAATAATCCAGCCTTCAAGGGCAAAGAATATCCATTCTGTATATTTCCCGCACCAAAGACAGCCGATCAGGGCGAACAAGATCGCCAGCAACAACAGGAATCCGAGGAAGATACTCTTTAATCGCATATCTTAATCCCATATTTCTCCAGTCGCCGGTACAAAGCAGCCCGGCTGATACCCAAGGCTTCGGCGGTACGCGACAGGTTATGTTCATATTTATCCAATGCCTGAAGGATACTTTTCCGTTCCAGCTCTTCGAGTGTCAAGCCTTCCAACGAAGTAGAAGCTGAAGAAGTCAAAGCGGATTGCGGCATACCGAACTGTTCGAAGTCGGAAGCTTCAATCCGTTGCCGTCCTGAAACCAATAAAGTTCGTTCTACCAGGTTCTTCAATTCGCGGATATTACCCGGGAAAGGTAATTGCTGCAAATAAGTAAATGCTTCGGAAGCAAACTCAACTGGCGGCAAACCATTTGTCTCTGCCAGCTTTTGGGCAAAATGACGTACCAAAAGCGGAATATCTTCCCTGCGCTCCCGTAAGGCTGGCAAATGGACGGTGATCAGATTAATACGATAGAACAAATCTTCGCGGAACGTATGCTCACGTACCATTGCCGGCAAGTCCCGGTTTGTCGCACTGACTACCCGAACATCTACTTTCCGCGGACGACTATCGCCCAACACTTCAAAGGTCTGATCCTGTAATACCCGCAATAACTTTACCTGACTGGATAATTCCAAGTCGCCGATTTCATCCAGAAAGATTGTTCCTTTATCTGCCATCTCAAAACGACCGGTCCGATCCATATACGCATCAGTAAATGCTCCTTTTTTATGTCCGAACATCTCACTCTCGAACAAACTCTGCGACAAACCGCCCAAATTTACTTTCACGAAAGGTTCCTTCACCCGGCGGCTGTGTGTATGGACGGCTTCGGCAATCAGTTCCTTTCCCGTACCACTTTCTCCGGTGATTAAGACTGAAGCAGTCGTCGGAGCAATACGTGCTACTGTATCCAGCAGACTTAGCAACGCCGGACTTTTCCCAATGATCTTATCGAAACATGGATGTGTCTGCGTTGTCGCTGCTTCCTCTTTTCCTACCGGAGCATATAATTCCAAAGCATTACGGATTGCCTTTAGCAATACCAGATTATTCCATGGCTTCGTGATGAAATCGAAAGCACCAGCTTGCATACCTTGTACGGCCAAAGAAATAGAGCCCCATGCCGTCATCAGAATTACGGGTAAATCCGGACGCAGTATCTTGACTTGCTTCAGTAAATGAATTCCTTCTTCTCCGGTCGTCGTGAGGGTAAAATTCATATCCATCAAGACCAACCGGAAACCTTCTTCACGTACCTTCTGAAGTGCTTCTTTCGGACCACCGACTGCCGTCGGTAAATAACCGGCCCGCTTCAACAAGAACGTCAGCGAAGAACGCACTAGCGCATCATCATCTACTATCAGAATCTTCGTATCTGTCATATTATTCATTCTTCTTTATTCAATACTTCTTCCTTTGGCTCATCGGCATCCAGCAAATTCATGATTACTGTAGCCGGTATGGACAACCTCGAGAAAGCAAACATTTTCTTCCCCAAATCCTTCATTGATGCTCCAATATGATAGACTTCCTGGGAATCAATCAACAGGAAACGATCATGGCAATCCCGATATGTCTTCACCTCGACAGGCGGATACTGGCTGTTATGCTTTTCCAAATCCAACTGCATCTGCGGCATGATCCTCTGCGTATAGATCGTTGCTGTCACATCCGTTCTGCGTTTGCTCAACATCAACAAAACTGTTTCATCCACATAATTATCAATCAAGACTATCGATTGTTGGGCAGACTTAATCAAATCAATAGCAAACTTATATGCATCAAAGATCTGGCCATTGAAGAAAACACCTTCTACCGGAGGCAAAGAAGTCCGGACAAAGAATTCAACCTTATCGGCCAAATCCCGAATCTGGCGGTCATGCTCACTCAGTTTCTCTTCAATCCGGCGGTGAGGATACGAGTTGATCGCATGACCTTTCAGCATATATTCTTTCAAGACCTGGTTGGCCCACTGACGAAAGCGAGTTCCCTGTTTACTTTTCACCCTGTAACCCACCGAGATAATCACGTCCAGATTATAATAATCCACTTGATAAGTCTTTCCGTCGGCAGCAGTGTAGGCAAATTTTGCCCAAACTGAATCTTTTACCAGTTCTTCTTCCTTGAATATATTACGAATATGTTTCCCTATCACGCTGATGTCTCGTCCAAAAAGTTGAGACATTTCTTCTATGGATAACCATACCGTTTCATTTTTCAAATGAACTTCCAGCTTGATTATCTCATCCGGTTGATATAATATAATCTCACCTTGCTCCATGTATTTATAACCCGTTTATCTGACGATCTTCTCAAATTCAGCATCTAAAGTACAATTATTCAAGAAATCATACAACGTCAGACTACGGATATTATAGAAATAACGCCAATAATAGTACAGCTCTTCTATGTGTTTCTGCTTGGCACTATCCTTTGACGTTTGGGCATCATTTAATTCCAGAATATCAATTTTTCCCACCATAAATGTTTCAATAGAAGTTCTGTAACGGCTTTCTGCCAGAGAATCCACTTCCGAGGCAATTTCCAATTGGGCAGCCTGGTTATTGAAATTCTCTACCAAAAGGAAAATATTCTGATTGAAATCCATCTGTTCCTGACGGATTTTAGAAAGTACTACTTCCCGGTTTGATTCGGCTACTTTCACCTTCCCTTTCCGCTTACCCCAGTCCAGTATCGGAATCGAAACGCCTACTTCCACCACCTGATTATCTTTCAGCGGATTATAGGCTCCCGAGAAGGAAAGATCTTTCCCTGTATAACCAACCGAGGCAAACAAATTGATGTTTCGCTGGTTTCCTTTGGCCGTTGCTACATCATAATCGGCCTCCAATTGCCGACGCAGAATATTCTTGGAGAAGGAATTGTTCTCTTGTGCCCGTGCCAATACCTGCTGATAATCCAGACGCACACCGGTAATAGCTTCGGGCAAAACCGGCTCAATCCGGTCCCGTTCACTTAATCCCAAGAAAGAACGTAGCTGGAACATCATCGAATTCAGATTCGACTGCGCCTCTGTTACCTTCCCTTTTGCCTGCAAGGCCGACTGTTTGAGCTGCATCAGTTCAATTTCCGAGATATGGCCGATCTTCCGTTTGGCAATCGCTATCTCATAAAGCTTATTGGCATTCTCTAAGTTCTGCTTACAAACTGCCAAGTTATCTTCTGCCAGTAACAGATTAAAGTAATGCGTAATGGTTGTAATAGTCACCTCTTCTACACTTTCCATAAAAGCTGCCTTCGCTTCTTCATAACGGACCGGCTCGATACGCCGTTTCCATTTCTGATCGTTCACTCCGAATATCGGCTGCGTCAAGGTGAGGCTGACCGGAACACTCATAAACTCATTGTAAGCTCCTTTCCCCAATTGGCGGGTAAAATCCAACGATGTATTCAAGGCAATCTTACCTCCGGTCAGGGCGATATTCTGCTCTATCGAGATCTCTCCATTAAGACCCAAGACATTATTCTGTACATACGTATAAGATCCATCCGACTGTTGATATTTGGAGTACTGTTTGCTATACGAAGGCAATGTGCCGGTGAAGATAATCTCCGGCAGTTGCTCGGCCTTGTGCGTCCGGTATTCCCAATAAGCCGTCTTCAATTCATTTAAAGCGACGGCTGCATCTACCGATTGTATTTGTGCCAACCGGATAGCATCCGTCAACGAAAGAGAGACTGTCCGGGTATCCACCTCCTCCGCATAGCTGTTATCACATACTCCTATGATATAAATTAAACACAAAATCCAAATTCGTTTCATATCCATTTCTTTTTCCAACAGAGGAGCAAATGCTATGCCATAAATATATCTAACTGATTATCAACCTAAGGTAGAAAACCATAGTGTTCGCTTTCGGACACTCGGTTCGGTTTCGGACGACAAAGGATTTTTTTAAATATACTCTTTAGATATATAGTTAGTTTTATATCTTTGTATAATCCTAAGGATATTTATTCACAAATACATTATGACGCATCATTCATAGGTTAACTATATGGAAATATATCATGGAAGTTATACAAAGATTCTTTCACCCCAAATCTTGAAAGGTCAATTTACGAAAGATTTTGGAGACGGATTCTATTGTACCGAGATAAGAAAACAGGCTCAGAAATGGGCAAAGCGCTATGATACTCCCATTGTAAACATATATGAATATCAACCCAATAATCATCTGAAAACTCTTTACTTTAAAGAAATGACAGATGAATGGCTTGATTTCATTGTTGCCTGTCGCAATGGGGAATCACATTCTTTTGATATTGTTATTGGAGCCATGGCTAATGATCAGATATATAATTATGTAGCAGATTTTATGAATGGTGTAATTACCCGAGAGCAATTTTGGGTATTAGCCAAGTTCAAATATCCAACGCATCAAATTAATTTTTGTACATCTCAAGCATTGACATGTCTTACATTTAAAGGATATGAGGAGATAAAAAATGAATGGACGTGAAGATAAACAATTAAACGATTTGTTTTTTGTATGTAGCTTAATTGAGTATGTGGGGCGACAAACAAATAACGAACGGAAAACCATCGTAAACGCATTAGGCCCAAAAGGGATAAAACATTATTACGAACTTGCAGAAGTCTATCATTGTGAGAATATAAACAAAGTAACCCACGAGATTGTAACAAAATATGGTATTACAAACGGCAATTACAACAATGTTGCCGATGCTGAAGATAATATTCCAACTTATTGGGATATTGGAAAGGTAATGCAGCGGCTTATCTCTGAAGTTGCCCGTAGGTCTCATAAAGATATTATCACTACTCTTATTGAGGTTTATAATTCATGGATTGTTCCTAAAATTGACAATTACAACAGCTCCATGTATTACGAAAATACCAGTTATCAATACGCATCTTATCAAGCAGGACATGCTTTATAACTTGAATCACATCATCTATCAGTCTTACAAAAAGATAGATAAAAGATGAAAGATGATTTGACAAACTGAAAGTAAGGTCTCTTCCGGAATGATAGGACATATAAAAACGAAAGTAACGAATATCCATTCCGATTCTCGTTACTTTCGTTTTTGATTCTCGCCGGCTTTCAAAACAAAGGCTAAGTATTTTGATCATTTCCCGGCGTATTTTCATCAAAAGCCGGCGTAAATTGAGGAAAATACGCCGGCTTTTTACACTACTCTGCCCGCAAGGCATCGGCAGGAGCTATATGTGCTGCCTTTTGCGCTGGATACCAGACTCCTAAGACGATGATAAAGGCCAATAACAGCCAGGTTATCAGCGAGACTTCAAAGAAACGGAGAAGTCGTTCGTCGGCTGCTGAAGCTGATACCAAATCGGCATACATCAGGTTTCCACAAATAAAGAGGGCGGGTAGCGCAGCCAGTGTAAGGAGTAGCAAACTTTCGGTGATGGTAAACCGAAGCAAACCGGTCCGCGATGAGCCCATCGCCATACGTAATCCCAATTCTTCCTTTCGGCGGTTCACACGGAACCAGAACGAACCAATAACTGCCAGGAATACATTGACCAACAAGAAGAGCATCACCGACGAAATCACCTGTTGTCCGCTCGAGTTGGAAGTCTTCTCCAGGAACTGCTCCCGAATATCATTATAACTCTGTACATCAGACACCCAGAAATTCCCTGCCTGTAACTGGCGGCGCATCTCTTTCATAAAGCGTTCCTCAAAACCTGCCGTCTCGACATTCGGGCGGATACGGAAAGTGATTTGTGTAGCCATACAATCTCGTTCCGATTCAATTTCATCGTTCGATAATAACCGAAACCAAGCAAAAGGATTCTTCTCATTATATTCATCATTCCGAACTGGTTCGGTGACAGCCACAATTTTCATCGTATCCTCTCCACTGGCTAATTCCTCGTCCACAACATTCGTCCGATGGAAAAACAACTGGGCTATATCCGCCGAGATAATCAATCCCGGCTGTTGAATCCGCTGCTCCAGTTCTTCGGGTAAACCTCCAGCTGCAGGTGTGATATGAAATACCTGAAAATAAGCCGGAGTAACCCAATACGTGCGGACAAACTGCTCTACGCTGTCTTTTTGTAGCCCATTGCTACTATTGGAATAGGAATAAGGCAACGAATACATTGATAAAGCCACAGCTTCCACATCCGGATGCTGCCGGATACGTTCCACGATACGATCGAAGTTCTGCTTCGGTTCTTCACTATCTTCCGGATAAACGATAAACTGAGGAGAATCGGACGAACGTAAAGAAACGACAGCTTGGTAAACTCGATCGGTTTCAAACCCAACCGGGCGATGATATAACGTATATTGGGTAATGAAATAGTCAGTCATAATCCATAAAGCGACAAACACCACCATCAACTCAGCCAATATCCACAAATTACTGCGGAATTGTGCACGGATAATCTTCAATAAATGTACAATCATACGATCCATGTTTTATAGGTTCTACATATTCAAGGCATTGACAATATCCGAGCGAATGGCATTCCACACCGGAACTAATGAAGAGAGCAGATTCAACACCAGGCAAACCACGATAGCGGACAGGAAAACTTGCCAGTTCATCAACATCCCGACTGATAATGTAATGGTCTCTCCCAAACCTGTAACCATCATTTGATAGTTGCTTACCAACAGGATATGCTTATACAAAGCGACTAATCCGTAAGAGAAAAGTAAACCTGCCACGCTACCTGGGAACATCAGTAACAGGTTTTCTATAAATATCTGTATGAACAACGTACTTCGAGGTGCTCCAAAAGCTTTACGAATACCTATCTCTTCCATCCGGTCCTGAATATGCGAAGCGTTCAGTCCGGATATATTCAAAGCCGGAACCAGCAGAAAGAGCAAAAGGAAAAGAGCAATCGCCCCGTAAGCCTTCGAGCTACTGACACCCATGATCGTAAAGACGGCTGGTCGGACAATAGCATCCTTGATTTGGCCTTCGGCCAACGTCGTGTTATAGCGTTTGACAGCCTGATCCAATTCCGCCTGTACTGCCGGAAGATCCTTTTTATTACGTAACAAGATATTCGCCTGCAATTTTCCCACCGTCACTTCACGTTCACTGACTGATTCATTCGCCAGACTCGACATAGAAGTATAAGGAATCCAAACCTGCGCATACGTATCTTCCAACGTACCGGACACATCTTCTACCACCCCACAGATCCGATATTCCACTTCATTCAGCTGGATAGTTTGCCCGATAACATCTTCCTTACCAAAGAACTGACGTGCCATGGAATGGCATAAAACAACCGTTCTCACACCCGATTCAAAATCGGATTCCGTAAATGGCTTTCCATACAGGAAATGAAAATCATAGACTTGCCAAAATGCCGAATTACAGCCCATATACATAATCTTGGGTTGCATGTCTATCCCCGGAACAGAAGCAAACATCTCTTGCCCCTGAAAGAATTGAAATACGGGTATAGTCGTTATAACAATGGCTTCGGGAGTTTTCAAGGTTTGCATTACTTCTTTCACAAAACGAATACCCAGACCACTGTTCCAGGTACTATTGCCCTCGTTATAGACATAAGAAATTTGATCCATATACGCCATCCGATCCCGATGTACTTCCGGCGCTATATTAGCGGTACGAATGTGATACACTACCGCCAACACCATCACCATCGAAATCGCCAGTCCAGTTCCGATGATATAAACGGCACTGAAGAAACGGTTTTGTTTCATCAATTGCCAGGCTTGTTTGAAATACAGATTTATGGTTGTCATTTTAGTTTGTTTAGTTTATTATTCATCTTTCAAGGCTTCTGTCGGATTCAATCGGGCTGCCTGTTTTGCCGGAAATATGATACCCACTACAATCATCATGGCCAATGTCAGGAAAGCCATCAGGAAACTATACACAAGACGATCTACCATAGAAAGATCCATCGAAGTAGCAGTCAGTACATCCAATTGAGCCAAATTAGCATAAATCAACAAGGCCGGTAGAGTGACAACAGCCAGCAGCATCAAACCTTCTCCTATCAATTGGATAAAGATAACGGATCTGGAAGCTCCTACCGCCATGCGCAAACCAATCTCCGGAATACGCTGCCGGGCACGAAACCAGAATGTTCCGACAACACCCAGCAAGACATTAAACAACAGGAAACATACACCAACCACATACAAACGGATATTATCCAAAGCAGAGCGCAGTACTTCTTCCCGATAATAACTCATAGGAGTGACATCTGACAGATATATGTTTCCCAGCCTCAGTTGCTGTTCCATATCTTTCCTGAACTGCTGCATAAGCTCAGGTTTGTCTGCCGAAGGCTTCATACGTACGAACAAGTTTATATTCCCTGAAAGTATTTCAATACCGTATTTCTTCAATTCGTCCCGTCCGCCAAGATTCCGGTAATAAGCATAATCAAACGGATAGAACTCGTGATAGCGTTGGAACTCGCAGACCTCACCTATATGATAGGCCGTACTGTCGGAATCGCCCTGATCCGTAATCCAGATTTCTTTTCCTCGTCCTTCAACCGGACTACCATAATAAGCCTTGGCTACAGAAGAGGTGACGACGATACCATTGTTCTCCAAGGTTTTCTCAAGTTTTTCCCACGATTGTCCGTCGGCAGTCTTTACCTTGAAAACACGGAAATACGAAGGATCCACGTCACGTACATAGCCGTAACGCTTTAGACCTTTGCCATGAAAAGTAGCGAACCGGTTGAAATACATATAATGGAAATGATTACCGGAAGTATAACCTACAGTTTCCACACGCGAGTCCTTCTCCAAACGATCTATGATTGTGAAGAAATCATCCATTCCATTCGTCGTGTGCACGGCGGTTGTATCATAATCCGCACTCGTTTCCGGCACAACACCCAGCCAGACTTTATACACATGCGAAATGTCAAACCCCAAAGGCTGTTTGTATTCCTTGTATTTCACATACAGATAATCTGCCGCATAAAGCAGACAACTGAAGACAACCAGCAGTTCCAGCAGAATCAGCACATTGGCTTTCCGCTCGTTCCACATCTGTCGAATCATTGAAGCGATCATACCATTAACTGTTTAAAGCCTCGGAGATTTGCTGCCGAGTCGCTTTCCAAGCCGGGAATACAGCCGAAAGCAGGTTTAACAATAGACACAGAATAAAAGCAGCGATAAATACCCAGCCGTTTACCATCTGGAGCGAAAGCTGTTCCTGCCCTAACGAGGTAATCATCAACCAGTCACCCATGCAGGCAAGAGCCACATACGAAAGTATAAATCCCAACAAGCCGCCAATCAATGTCACTAACAGATTCTCTAGCAGGACTTGCGACATAATACGCTGCCGTGTGGCTCCATAAGCTTGTCGCAAGGCAAATTCAGGAATCCGTTTGCGTGTCCATGCCAGGATAATACCGGAGATATTCAGTGCTGGTACCAGCAGGATGATAAACGCTATTGTTCCAAATCGCAGAAACACTTTTCCTACTGATACTTCCGAATTTTCTCCACCCATCCACTTTTCCAGATGAGACAAAGGCTGATGCAGGATGTTGGCCTGCACATCCGAAAGACCGGCATTAAAGTTGTCAATACGCTTCAGCAGTTCCTGCTGCAAATCTTCCCGATTATGTCCTTTCTTCAAGAGCATATAGCATTCGAAGGATCCTCCTATTCCTTCCAGATTAGAAAATAAATGCGTTCCGGCCGTATAAGGAATCCACACATCTGCCCAGGCTTTGTCGGCAAAGCGCGATACGTCTTTCACCACACCACACACCCGATACACCAGGAAGTTAATCTTCAGTTCCTTCCCTACCGCCTGTTCGGTTCCGAATACAGAACGGGCCACTTTCTCACTGATAACAGCCTCGTGTAACCCACTCTCAAAAGTGGCTTTCGAGAAAGGACTTCCTGCTACAAAGTCAAAGTTATATACATGCCAGAAAGCCGTATCTGTTTCCAGAATAGAGGCAGTGACCGTATTCCTTCCATCCATCGACAGCAAGGTTTGTTTCTGCCATCTATCACGAACCACTGCCGTGACAGCTTCGGTCGACTGCAACGGATAAAAGCATTCTTTGATAAAAGGTAATCCTAAACCCGTCATGGCGATACGCCGTCCGTCAGTCTTTCCTTCCACCTTTACATACGTGACGTAATAGGTATCCGCACGGTGGCTTTCCGGCTTAAAGGCTGCTGTATTGGCTATGAACAAGATCACAAAGACCATGATCATACAAATCGCCAAAGCTGTTCCTAAGATGGAAAGCAAGGCTGCCAGCCGATTTTGCCGCAGCAACCGCCAGGATTGTTTGATATATGAGTTTATGCTTGGCATACTTGGTAAGTTTTTAAGTTTGTCAGTTTGTTAGTTTATCCGTTAACAAGAAGGCACTTTATCCGATAGCTTGTCAACTCGTCAACTTGTACCTCCGTTATTGAATCTGACGTCCATCAAAGAAATGCACAATACGTGAAGTCTGCTTTGCCTGGTTTTCATTGTGTGTTACCATGACGATAGTACGTCCGTCTTCCTGATTCAGCTTATGCAGGATTTCCATTACTTCTGCTCCCATCTTGGAGTCCAAGTTACCAGTCGGCTCGTCGGCCAGGATGATCTCCGGATTCCCGATAATGGCACGGGCAATAGCGACACGCTGGCACTGACCTCCGGAAAGCTGTGTCGGGAAGTGACGCATACGGTGTGACAGACCGACTTTCTCCAAGACGGAGATGGCTGCTTCCCGGCGTTCCTTGGCTGATACATGCGGCCGGTACAAAAGCGGCAGCTCTACGTTATCCAGTACATTGAGGGAATTGATCAGATGGAAAGACTGGAAGACAAAGCCCAGTGTCTTGTTACGGAAGGCCGCCAGTTGTTTATCGTCCATCGATGCGGTTTGTACACCGGCAATCTCTACGGTTCCGCGCGTTGGCTGATCAAGCAATCCCATAATATTCAGCAGGGTTGACTTTCCGCAACCGGATGGTCCCATAATACTCAGGAATTCACCTTTATCTACTGTCAGGTTTACATTTTCCAATGCTACAGTTTCAATCTCTTTTGTCCGATATACTTTCTCTAAGTTTGTTAATGTGATCATATTGTTTAAGTTTTAAAGTTTATTAGTTTATAAGTTGACAAGTTAACCAGTTGACGAGTTGACAAGGTTTTGAACACCTTTCTGACCTTGTCCACTTGTCAACTTGTTCCCTTGTTTCTTCTATTCATAATGCAATGTTTCTGCCGGATTCATCCGGGTTATCTTGTTGGCCGGAATGCGGATACCCAAGTAAATCATACCGCCCATCAACAGATAGGAAATCGATAAGGTAATCAGGAAGCGCCACCAGGTATAAGCCAGCCGATACGTATCGGGCATATCCAGATACAACATATTTACCAAGAAGATCAGCAGGAATGGTAAAGTCAGAGCCAACAGGAAAAGTCCTTCGAGGAATAATTCCCGGCGCAACTGTCTTTTCGAAGCACCCAAGGCTGCACGCAACCCAATTTCTGCCCGCCGTGACTGCGTACGTAACCAGAAGGTACCGACAATCCCGAAGAAGATATTCACCAGCATAAAACCGACCATGGCAATCTTTTTCTTCTGGTTATCCAAACGAGGCTTCAACATATCGGCACGATATTCGCTGATGGGTTTCAGGGTGGAAACATACAAATCCCCAACTTGTAACCGATCTCCTTGCGCTTGCAGGAATGCATTCATTTCTTCTGCTTTGAAGCCGTCTTTCATCCGAAGAAGACATTGGATATAATAAACACCTTGTTCAGTGATCAGATCGCTCACTTCCTGATCGGTCTTTAGACAAGTCAAATAATGACCAATGGCTTTATCAAATTCTCTCTCCCTCATTGGCTGCATCACGGCAGCTACTTCCATCGGGTTAGATTCCGGATCTGTCTTTATTTTCTTACCAACAGCCATGGATGTACCAAACAATCCTTCCACTACATTCTCAGGAAGAACTACATTTCCCGGATGACGCATAATTTCGTCGTATAAAGGTTTCCCCTCAGGCGTTTTCATCCGAAATACCCGACAATAATCCGGTGTAGCGACATACCATCTCCACACTTGCGAATTATAGGCTGTATCATTCTCCGATATCAACCCATTTCTGTATCTACGACTGTAGGTATAAGGAATGGATGCAGCCGATAAACCAACAGCCTCCACTTCCGGACAATGTCGCAGATTATCCAGCAGACGAAGAAAATTTTCGGAATCACTTTCCGCGTCTTGTAAAGAATCAGGTGATGAGGAGTCGAACTCCTTGTTAAATTCAACACTATACGTATTCGTGATGTCATATCCCAAAGGTTGCCGATAGGTATACGCATCAACCAATAAGGAATCGGCCATCACCCACAACATAGCCGTTACCAATAGTAATTCCAAGAAGATCCAAACATTCCCGCTTCGTTGGTTCCAAATCAAAGTCAAAAGATGCTTTATCATATAAATCCTGTTTTATCGTTATTTATTCGTTTCTTCTTCATTCTTCAAGGCCTCACAAATTGGCTTACGCGAAATCCACCAGGCCGGTAATCCGGCCGAAAGCAGGTTGATCAGCATACAGAAAAGCAAAGCGAGGATAAAAGCCTCCGGGCGGAACAGCATTTCGGCTCGCAACTCCGTATCGCTTGCCTTAAGCAAGAAGTCTTTACACAAAGGAAACAAGGCCCAGGAAAATACCAATCCCAACATACCGCCCAGTAATGACATCAATCCGTTCTCATATAGGACCTGGCGCACAATTTGTACACTCGTGGCTCCGAAAGCTTTACGGACTCCAATTTCCGCCTGCCGTTTCCAGATGGAAGACTGCGTCACACCCAGCAAGTTTAGTACCGGTACGAGCAACAAGAAGAGCATTGCCCCACCTGTTTCCAACCAAAAGTCTTTCCAATCCACATAAATCTGTCCAATTGACCCCATTGCCTTGTCCCATTGCGTAATGGGATTCTCAAAGAACGAGATTGAATATTTCTCTTTAGTGGCATTATACCGGGCAATCTGCTGTTGTAACTCTTTCCGAATAGCATCAAAGTCACTCGACTTCTTTGCTAACAGAACAACATTGAAATTTCCAATCATATTCTCCAAGTCCTGTGAAGTCTTCAATAAAGGCCAGGCAGTATAAGGATACCAGACATCCGCATAGGCAGTCGCAGCGGCTTTACTGACATTCTCCACAACTCCACAAATACGTCCTATACCCGCATTAAGCTTTACTTCTTTTCCGACAACATCAACCGTTCCAAACAACTCTCTGGCCATCCATTCCGAAACAATCACCTGTCGGATACCAGACTCAAAGTCAGCTTCTGTGAAAGGTCCACCTTTGATGAAATGGAAGGAAAAGATTTTCCAGAAATTAAGATCCACCATCTTCACTGTATAAGCTGTATAATTACGCTTATCCAAAGTAGAGACGGGCTCCGTCTCCTTCACATAAGCAGTTACAGCCTCTGGAATTTTCAGGGAATAGAAACATTCCTTCACAGCTTCGTCAGACATATTACCGTTATTTTGTGAATTCTCACTTTTAACACAAGTTCCATCTTCCACATAAAGCATCCGGTCACGGTGTTCCTCCGGATAATAATTGGCCACCTGTACTTGCAGCACCAGCACGACCATCATGATCATCGTAACGGAAATGGCCGTTCCCGTAATCGAGATCGTACTCACCAGCCGGTTCTCTTTCAGCATCTGAAATGCCTGTTTGATGTATTGTTTAAGCATAGAATTTAAGTTTTCGAGGTTTTACTTCTCCAATTTCATCTTTCTCTTATTCTTATAATTGCTCATGTCTGAAACAACGACCTGATCGCCGGGCTTCAGTCCGCCAACGACTTCTACCAGTTCATAATTGCTGTCGCCCAACTGGACTTTCCGCTTCAACAACTCATTTCCTGAACGGACAAACAGTTCGTATTCACCCGGACCAACGTAATAACTGCCGTTGGCAATACGCATCACCGAATCCTTCACGGCCGTCAGGACATACACATCCGTTTTCAAGCCCGAACGAAGCCGCTTGTGATTATCCTGTTCCAAATGGACTGAGAAAGACATCACGCCATTCTTCGACAACGGAGTAACATCCGTCACCGTACCCGCCAATTCTTCCTTCCCGACTTTCACCACAGCCCGGCTGCCGGCAGCAATCCGGTCGCCATACGTATCCGCAATCTCGCCTTCTATCTTGAAATGCGACAAATCCGATACAATCGCCACTTTCTCTCCTTGCGCTACCTGCGCCCCGATTTCCGTATTGACATACGTCAGAATCGCTTTCCGCGGCGCTTTGATCCGGGCATCGTCGAGGGTTCGTTTGGTTTCTGCCAACGTCTTGCGGGCAATATTCAGTTCCAGTTCTTTCACCTTGAGGTCGGCATCTGTTGTCGCCTGTTCGTTGATAAACTTCTGTTCATCCTCTTCCAGTTTCAGTTTACTCACATTATAATCCAGTTCTACCTGGCGTACCTTGTCGGTCGTTCCGGCACCCAGACTGTCCAAGTACTGTTCGTTACGCAGTTCCACCGCTTTCCGGTTCAGTTCCATCCGAGAGACTTTCAACTGCATTTCCATTTCCGACAACTTGCTCCGGTTCTGGATTCGCAACTGTTCCAACTTCAGTTCATTCATCTGCACTTCATCGAGCTGCTTCTTATAATCCGTTTCCGCACTCAGCAAATCCAGACGTAAGATCGGTGTCCCGACTTCTACCGAATCCCCTCCTTTCTTATACACTTCCAAAATACGGGAATTGATGGGCGAATTGATAATCTCTTCAAATGCCGGAACGACCTTGCCCGAAGCACTCACCGACACATCTATACTGCCCTCATCCACTACTGAGAAAACAATATCCCGTTCGTGCAGACTTTCCTGCATCAGCTGCATCAAGGCAATCACGGCTACTATACCAACTACCACGGTTCCGCCCCATTTCATCCACATCCGACGTTTCTCCCGATTCCGTTGTTCTTTTGATATTTCTCTATCCATATGACTTTTTTCTTAAATAATCTTGTTTGCCAACCAAGGGGCAAAAGCCGTGCCAAAAAGATAAAGCATTGATATACAAGAGGAGCATTTCCAACAAGTGTTCGGAAACGGACAATGCTCAATTGAGAATGGACAATGAACAACAAAGAATCATGAATTCATCAAAAGATAGGTATGAAAATTTAGGCTATGGTAACAGGATGAAGGTAAGTGTTATATAAAAGAAAGAGCCTCCACCCCGAAAGTATAAACTCTCTGAGGTGGAGGCTCTCCGTTTTTAGGGATTATCGTTATTGTTCAACAATATCTGTTACTTCTATTTGGAACACCAACGTAGTATAAGGTTTGATATCATCATAGCCAGAAACACCATATCCCAATTGATAAGGCATCCAGACTTCCCAAATATCACCTTCGTGCATGTGTTGTAAAGCAGTTGCAAATCCATCCCGCAATCCGGAATCATCCACTTCAAACAAGACTTTATCATCACCGTTTTCTCGCAAACGAGAATCAAAGACTTCGCCTTGAGTCAAAACACTGTCTCGGTCTGCAACGACTTCGCCATCCTCATTGGTCACAAAACAACCTTTATAATAGCAATTGACTTTGCTTGTGTAATAGATCGTTTCCGTACCTTCGCCTTTCTTCAGGATCTTACAGATGATTTGTCCGTTGCCACTTTCAGAATTGATCGTGAACAAAGACGTATCTGTCTTTGCATCCTGCAAACGGGCATCGAAGGCAGCCAGATTTATTTCTTTCCAAGCCTCATCAATTACAATTTCATTTTCATCATCATCACTACATGCCGCCAATGTGAACAGCATGACAACCAACATCCATGTAATGTGCCAATACTTCTTCATGTTATTCTTCTACTATTTTCTTCAACAAACTTCTCATGCTCACTTTCTCAGAGATAATGTCATGCAACTGGTCGATGCTGACACGTTCCTGTTCCATTGTATCACGGAAACGGATCGTTACGCAATTATCTTTCAATGTATCGTGATCGACAGTGATACAATAAGGAGTACCAATAGCATCCTGACGACGATAACGCTTACCAATTGAATCCTTTTCGTCGTACTGGCAACGGAAATCGAAACGCAACATCTGCATGATTTCTTCTGCTTTTTCAGGCAGACCGTCTTTCTTTACCAATGGAAGAACAGCCAATTTGATCGGAGCCAATGCTGCCGGCAACTTCAGGACGACGCGTGTTTCGCCGTTTTCCAAAGTCTCTTCGCAATAAGAACCGGCCATCACACTCAAGAACATACGGTCAACGCCAATAGAAGTTTCGATGACGTACGGAGTATAGCTCTGGTTCAATTCCGGATCGAAATATTGGATTTTCTTTCCTGAGAATTTCTCATGCTGGCTCAAGTCGAAGTTAGTACGACTGTGAATACCTTCTACTTCCTTGAAACCGAACGGCATTTCGAATTCGATATCAGTAGCAGCATTCGCATAGTGAGCCAACTTCTCATGGTCATGGAAACGATATTTCTCATTACCCAAACCCAAAGCCTGATGCCATTTCAAACGAGTAGCTTTCCATTTCTTGAACCATTCCATTTCTTCACCCGGACGAACAAAGAACTGCATTTCCATCTGTTCGAATTCACGCATACGGAAGATAAACTGACGGGCAACGATCTCGTTACGGAAAGCTTTACCGATCTGGGCAATACCGAACGGAACCTTCATACGACCTGTCTTTTGTACATTCAGGAAGTTTACAAAGATACCCTGAGCCGTTTCCGGACGCAGATAAACCTTCATTGAACCATCAGCCGTTGAACCCATTTCTGTAGAGAACATCAGGTTAAACTGACGAACATCCGTCCAGTTACGAGTACCTGAAATTGGACAAACGATTTCGCAATCCAGAATCAGCTGACGCAAATCCTCGAAGTTCGAATCGTTCATATCCTTTGAATAGCGTTCGTGGATTTCGTTCCACTTTGCCTGGTGCTCCAACACACGCGGATTGGTTGCACGGAACTGAGCCTCGTCAAAAGCATCGCCAAACTTCTTGGCAGCCTTGGCAACTTCCTTATTTATCTTTTCTTCTATCTTAGCCAAATGATCTTCAATCAGGACATCGGCACGATAGCGTTTCTTGGAGTCTTTGTTATCGATCAACGGATCATTGAAAGCATCCACATGGCCGGAAGCTTTCCAGATTGTCGGGTGCATAAAGATAGCCGAGTCAATACCCACTACATTCTCATGCAGCAAAGTCATGCTATCCCACCAGTATTTCTTAATGTTGTTCTTCAACTCCACACCGTACTGTCCGTAATCATAAACAGCACCCAGGCCATCATAAATTTCGGATGAAGGGAATACAAAACCGTATTCTTTACAGTGCGATACTAATTTCTTAAAAACATCTTCTTGTGCCATATCGAATCTTTTAATAATCTTTTCTTGCTTGATTTATCAGCTTGCAAAGTAAGCGATTTTTTCACAATCTTTTATCACTTCTTTCTGTAATTTGTTGGAAAGCATAATGAATCTTCCATAAAAATGCTATCTTTACGACAAAATTATCTATAATAGTTGACTTAAATCATTCCTTTAATCATGATGCATTCAGAAATATCCCGCAGAAAGTTCCTGAAGAGTGCGCTGGCATTATCGGCCGCTTCAGTGATTCCTTCCTTCTGGATTCCGGCAAAAGCGAGTACCATGCCTAAGAATCCGTTCGTCAGTGCCAACGACCGAGTAAACATAGCCTTTATCGGTATCGGAAACCGCGGTGGCGAAATTGCCAAAGAATTATACAATACCGGACTGTGTAACGTAGTCGCTCTCTGTGATGTGGATATGGGAGCCAAGCATACGCAGGAACTGATCTCGATGTTCTCGAAGGTACCTCGTTTCCAAGACTTCCGGCAGATGTTTGACCAGATGGCAGACAAGATCGATGCGGTTACAGTGGGTGTCCCCGACCATGCGCACTTCCCGATCACTATTGAAGCCATGGCACACGGAAAACACGTTTATGTAGAAAAACCGATGGCACGTACCTTCAACGAGATCGAAGTGATGATGCGTGCTGCCAAGAAATACGGAGTAGTCACCCAGATGGGTAACCAGGGCCACTCCGAAGCCAATTACTTCCAGTTTAAAGCTTGGAAAGAAGCTGGTATCATCAAAGATGTGACAGCTATTACGGCACATATGAACAGTTCACGCCGCTGGCACGGCTGGAACCCGCATATCAAACACATGCCGATGGGCGAGCCCGTTCCGGAAACAATGGACTGGGATACCTGGCTGGGGGTTTGTCAATATCACGACTATAACCACGATTATCATTTAGGACAATGGCGTTGCTGGTATGACTTCGGTATGGGAGCGCTGGGCGACTGGGGAGCACATATCCTGGATACAGCCCACGAATTCCTCGATCTGGGATTACCGACGGAAGTCAATCCGCTTTATCTGAAAGATCATAATCCGTTCTTCTACCCAATGTCTTCTACGTTGTTGTTCCGCTTCCCCGAACGAGGCAACATGCCGGCAGTAGATGTAACCTGGTACGACGGATTGGATAATATTCCGGCTGTGCCCGAAGGTTATGGCGTTTCGGAAATCGACCCGAATATTCCAACCGTTGCCGGTGGAAAGATCCAGCCTGCCAAGTTGAATCCGGGTAAAGAAATCTACTCGAAGGAATTGACTTTCAAAGGAGGTTCACACGGCAGCACGTTGTCGATCATTCCGGAAGAAAAGGCCAAAGAAATGGCTTCCAAACTGCCGGAAGTTCCGAAGAGCCCGTCTAACCATTATGCCAACTTCCTGCTGGCTTGTCAAGGAAAAGAAAAGACCCGTTCGCCGTTCGAGATCGCCGGTCCGTTAAGTCAGGTATTCTGCCTGGGTGTTTTGGCGCAGCGACTGAACCGCAAGCTGGTATTCGACCGCGATACCAAACAGATCACCAACGATCCGTTTGCCAACCAGATGCTCGTAGGCGAACCGCCGCGCAAAGGCTGGGAACAGTATTATAATGTATAAGGTCTTAATATTATAAACAAACAAGGTTTCAGATCATCTTCCATCGATATGTCTGAAACCTTGTTTATTTTTAGTTATACTTAGCAACATCAATCCCGTTTCCCGCCTTGTGTCAAGATTTTAAAGATAGGAGTCGGTGCCACATCTTTTGATCCAAAGCTGAAACCACCTTTATAATCCCAGTTGGCCCGCGCTATACCGTACTGATCAAATAAATCGATCATATCCGTGTACCAACGTATTTTATCGGCTTCAGGAGCTTTATCAATACAACCAAATTCGCCACAATAAACCGGCAATCCGTATGCGTGTGCTACTTCAAGCACCTGTTTGAAATGGCTTTCAATAACTTCTTTCGTATAGATCTCCTGATTCCAATGCGCATAGCGACGCTTCTCTTCATCCGAAAAAGTCTGCAGTTCTTCATCGGTAATGAGTTTTCCCGGATAATGAACAGCCCGGGTATAATCTTTCAAATCAGTCCAGCTGGCTTGATAATGCGTCAGCAAGAAAGGCAGATAATAATGGAAACTGATAATTAGATTCGGATCACCGGCTGGCAGCTTCAGATAACGCACTGTCTCATATCCTTGCCAACGATTGGAACCCACAATCAGAGATCTTTCGGGTTCCAAATAGCGAATTGTTTTTATACATTCATCTACAATCCGGTTCCAGTCTTCATGATCGTCGGCTACCGGTTCATTCATTAATTCGTATGCCAGAAAATCATTCGGGTATTTCTTCAATTCCGAACTCAGCTCTTTCCATAAATCATAGAAACGAATCTGTTCTTTCCGGTCGGTAAACAAAGGTTTTTCTTTCGCATTGAAGTAATGCGAACGCAAGATATGGAGATCGACAACAGCTTTCAACTGATATTTCTGACACCACGACAACGCATCGTGTAACAAGGTAAAAGCCTCTTTCTCCTTTTTCCCATCCACAGTAAACATCTGTTCCTCATCAATCGGAATACGCAAATGGTCGAATCCGGCTTCAGCCAAGAACCGGACATCTGCTTCCGTGAAATAAGCAGCCCGTTTCTCTCCTCTGGCTTCACTTTGAGACAACCAATGACTGATGTTGATTCCTTTATTAATTACAAACCCATTCTTTTGTTCAATAGCCTCTACTAAAAGACAAAAACAACAAAGAATACCAATCAAAAAAGCTCTTGTTTTCATACTATACAAATTAGAACATTACAACACCGTTACTTCATCCATAAAGAACCAAGCAGGATGACCTACGCCATAGTGCCAAGCCGGACACATCCCGATGGCATCGACTTCTACCTTGATATAACGCGCCTTGACAGGTTTGTCGGAAGTAACTTTCCCGCCTACGAACTTGACTTGCGGATCTCGGTCTTCGGCAAACGAGAAAGAACCGAAAGGCTGATAGGTCTGGTTGTCGGTCGAGATCGAATAAGTTACCTTTTTGGGGAGAAGAATCCATTGCCCCAACTGATGAAGGAAGTCGGCTTCCACAGTGCTGAATTCTTTCTCTTCGCCCAGATCGAGAATGAACGAACCGTCCACGCCTTCCCAGCCGACCCAGCTCTCTACGAAGGTCGTGCCACCAAACAGGCCGTCGGTTAATGCCGTCTCAGCCATTTGCTGATAGCGTTCGCCCGTTTTTTGCAGCCAGATCACCTTCGCACCCAACGCCTTGCTCTTCTCGGCCTGCGGCAAGAAGCGTTTTTCGTACAGATCACAATAATCTTCAGGGGCATTGTTGCGTTCGTTCAGCGACTTGATACCGAACTTACGGCATTGCTGACGGAAATAATCCAACTGCTGACGAACCTTGGCCACATCCTGGTTCGTTTTAGTACGGGCTATTTCCAGCTCAGAATAAATCAATGACAAACGAGACAGCTGTACCCGGTTGTGCAGAGTCGTATCCGAAGCCACGGCCGCCTCAGCCTGATCGAACAGCTCATCGTAGGTCTTGCAAAGCCGGTCGTTCAGCATCCCGTTCTTATGGGATACCGGCGAATCATAAATCCACAAATCGATACCGCTGGCTAACAGTCCACCCTGCATGATCTTCTGATACTGATACAGATAAGGAGCCGCTGCCCCGTAATAACCATTCATAAAACTGCGCATCAGCGAATCGGCATTCTGATACGGATCCCACATCAGTTTCCCTATCATATAAGCACGCATTTCCGAGAAATCTGTTCCTTTCGTGCCGTTCACTTGCGCAAAGTGCATCGTTGCGTGATTCTTCTTGAACAACTGGATATTCTTCTGCAAGACATGGAAATTAGGGAAGCACGATACCATGTTGTCGAAGTTAATCCCATAATCCCACACGAAAATATTATCGGAGATAGCCGACCAGCCTTCGAGCGCCTCAACAAACTCACGGCCAGAAGCATTGTCGGTCAGTGGCACTTCCCGCTTGCAGTCGATATCGCACAGCATGATGTTTACATTCGGCAGCGGCTTCACCTTCTTGGGCGGATGCATGGTAAAGAGATAAGCCAAGGTAGAAATCTCCTTATCGGGGAAGCGTTCGGCCAGCTTGTTCATGAAACGGATATAGGCACCAGCCGGAGAACCTTCTTCCTCGTACACCTTACGGCAATTCTCACATGTACAGAAGGTATTGTTGCCGTCGTTCTGACTGACTGAAATCAGTTTCTTATCCGGGTTCGCCTTGAATATAGAATCCAGTTTCTGCACCACGAAGTTATAGACATCCGGATTCGTCAGACACCACTGGCTATGGTTACCCGGACGATGCTCGCCGTTGATATACGAATAATATTCGGGATGTTCCTTTCCATACACATCCGAAGGCATCAGGCGGTCGAATGTATGTACCCACATATTGTCGATGAAAACTTCATCCGGTTCTTCCAGGCGGAACCACATCTTGTAAATCGGATCATCACAACCGTAACTAAACGACTGGCGATAGCGGAAAGCCGGTGTCTCCGACAAATGGATCTCCGGCAAGGTAATTGTCTTCGAAGGCGTCAATGTATAGGCTTTGTAGGCATAATACGAAACACCCATGTATTTTTCCAATAAAGTTACCACGCCATAGATCGAGCCTTTATCTCCGCCGCTTGTAATCCGTAACTGGTTCTGTTCGGTACAAATGGTAAAACCATCTTCGCCTGCCTCTGTCGATTTTCCACCGATCACGACATCACCGGCTTTCGCTTTTCCTTCCACAATCGGCAACGAAGCCCCGCTGATCCGCTGCACGAAGTCCTGCAACAGATCTGCAGCCTGATGATTTATATCGTTCTTCTCGCTTAAGACAATCCGCGAAACCGCCTTTCCGTCTTTGACAAGTGTCAGTTGAGCCGAGGCATCCGCCATCCATAAAAAAGCTGAAAGGGCTGCCAAGCCCCACATTCTTCCTATTCGTTTCATGTAATTCGTTTTTGTGTTTTCTAAATTTCTCCGTTTAACTTGCATACAATATTAGTACTTTTGCCCCATTCAAACAACAGGAAGATGAAATATATCGATATACATACGCATACAGTTATTCCCAAAGCCCAGGAAAACCGTATCTCTTTTTACAACCGGATCATCGGGCAAGAAACGTTGGACGATTTATCCCATTTAGAAATGTTTTCGGTTGGTATCCATCCGTGGTTTATTCCTTCCGGAGAAAACAATGATCAATTACTCAAGCTGCTGTGGGAAAAGGCCAAGCAACCGGAAGTCTGGATGATCGGAGAAGCCGGACTCGACAAACTCCATGAGACTCCACTCGAACGACAGCTCGATCTGTTTGAACAACAAGCCCTGCTGGCCGAAGAACTCCATAAGCCACTTATCATCCATTGTGTAAAAGCCTGGAGTGAACTGATTGCCTTACGAAAGAAAATCCGCCCGCTTTCGCCCTGGCTCATTCATGGCTTCCGCGGGAAAAGAGAATTAGCCGAACAGCTGCTGAAAGAGAACATCTATCTTTCGTTCGGCGAACAATTCCAGCCGGCAGCCCTACAAACAGCCTGGCCAAGCCATTTTTTTCTGGAAACAGACGAATCAAAACTGGACATACGGGAAATATATGAAAAGGCTGCGGCAGCCTTATCCGTTCCGATAGAGATATTAGCGGGACAAATTGAGCAGAATCTTTCTTTGCTCTTTTCAGGTGAGTAAAGGGCACAAAAAAAGGCTATCTTCACAGACAGCCAATTTCCATTGTTAACCTTAAATCTAATACCATGAAAAACACGATGCAAATATAGACATTTTATGTTATGTAACATAGCTCGTCAATACTTTTTCTTCCAAAATCGGCCTATTTTAACCACATTTAACCAATCAACCCAAAAATCAGGCAGAAAAGTTGGAAATATGGCCGGCTATTCATACATTCGCGAACAACAAATAAGAATATGGGAGAAAAAAAGGAATATACAGCAACTCAAGGACAGCTGGCACGCTTTGCCAAGGCTTTAGGTCATCCGGCAAGAATTGCCATCATGCACTTTTTAGCCAAACAGGAAACCTGCTACTTTGGCGATATTCATGAAGAATTACCCATAGCCAAAGCGACCGTTTCCCAACACTTGAAAGAACTGAAAGATGCCGGTTTGATACAGGGAGAAGTGGAAACCCCAAAAGTAAAATACTGCATTAATCAGGAAAACTGGAAATTAGCAAGACAGCTCTTTTCCGATTTCTTCAGTCAGGATATATACAAATCAAAGGGTTGCTGTGAATAACAGCCCTTTTTTTTCTTCATTTTATTCGTTGTTTTACGAATTACATATACAATATACAATACAATGGAAATTAAAATTTTAGGAACAGGCTGCGCCAACTTGTACGGGAAACAGCTGCCGCAGTCAGATGGCGCATGGCTTCCTTCAATCGTTTGACCCGAGTTTAGAAGTATTTTCGGCTGGAACCAAGCCGGCCGAGAAAGTATGTCCCATGGCTGTCGAAGTTATGCAAGAAGCCGGCATAGACATCAGTCATCACATACCAACATATCCCGACGTGTGCATGTCAGCAGTCTAACCATTAATCCGCTTATAATCATGATGGCAGGAGTAGGATTGTCACTTCCCGAAGCGACTCTTCTCAAGGAAGTCATGACCTGGCGCCTGTGGAGTGATCACACTGTTTATCATCTTCTTAGGTTACCTGTTCAACATCGTTTTATAAAGGTGCCTAGCTTTTAATCAATTCATGCCTACCTTTTGATGAAAATACGCCGGCTTTTGATCAAAAGGTAGGCATGAATTAAAACGAAAGTAACGAGGTTTGTTTTTGATCTTCGTTACTTCCGTTTTTGATTCCCGTTAGTTTTATTTCCGTACCAAACCAAACATTCAGTTTAAAAAATTATCTTTCACCTTTTATCTATCTTTTTGTAAGACTGACAGATGCGGTGATTCAAGCCCGTGATGCTGTTTTATCAGGACTTAATACATATATAAAAAATAAGCTCTTTAACCCAAATGGATTAAAGAGCTTATTTTGGTGATCCGCTTGGGGTTCGAACCCAAGACCCCAACATTAAAAGTGTTGTGCTCTACCAGCTGAGCTAGCGAATCAAACCTATATTGCATCGTTTCCCGATTGCGAGTGCAAAGGTAGTGATAATTTTTGACTCTGCAAGTTTTTAGGGGATTTTTTTCTTCTTCTCTCCTATTTTTCTTCTATTTCTTTCGTCTGAACCGGCTTTTCGGGCTTATTTTCAGAATCGGTAACCTCATTTTCTGGAGATATATCTAAATTTTCCATCAAAATAAACCGTTTATAATACGACAAGCAGAGCGTTGTCAGCGGTAAAGCGATAATCAGGCCGATAAATCCTAACAGTGTACCCCAAATGGATAAGGAAAGTAAAATAATGGCCGGATTCAAGCCCATGGCCTTTCCCATAATACGGGGCGTCAGATACAGATCCTGTATGGCCTGCACAATACCTAATACCAATAACGATAAGCCAAACAAGATCCAGAAATTTTCTCCTGTCTCGGCCGAACGGAGCAGACTAAGCAATGCCATCGGAATCAATCCGATCGTCTGCAAATAAGGGATCAAATTCAAACAGCCGATAAATAAGCCCAAGGTAACAGCCAAAGGGAAATTGATAATCTTAAATCCGATAGCCAATAAAACACCTACGCATAAGGCAATCAGCGACTGTCCACGGAAATAGCGGTTCATACTAAGTTCTACATCATCTGCCAGCTGACTGATAAACGGACGATAGCGTTCCGGAATCAACCGAAGCCAACCGCTCGCTATCTTTTCATAATCCAACAAGATAAAAATAAAATACAGGAAAATAACAAATATAATCGTCACGCTTACTAATACCGAGAAAGTACTCGTCAGCAAATTCCAGGCTTTCGGAGCAATCTGTTTGATTGCCTGCAATATGTTTTCCCGATTGACAAATTCCCGCAAAGCTTCCGGATCAATACTATTTTCCAAATACTCTACCCAACTGTTAGGTATCAGTGGAATATAACCAGGAGCAGCCTGCCGGTTATTCAAGAGTTGTAACAAACGCTCACTTTCTTCCGAAATAGACGGCACAACCATGACGGTAATCAGGGTTATTACCAAAGCAATTGATATCAGGACCGCTAAAATAGACAAAATCCGGCTCTTTAATTTCAATTTATACTGGAAGAACTTCACAAAAGGCTGGCACATATAGGCCATCAGCCAGGCAATTAAGAAAGGTAAAAGGGCATTTCGCAAGGTGACAATCAAATATAATATCGCACCGACCAGCAAAACGCCTATTCCAATGCGCACGACACGATCAAATGTAAACGGTTTATCAAACATGGAATCCATAATTATTTCTATCTTTGTTTTTCACAAAGGTAACATAAAGGTTAAAACTTCATAATGAAACTTTCAAAAATATTTATTCTGGCAGCATTTATTTTATGCTTTACTCCAGGATTCGGGCAAAAGGCAAATGTCATCGAGCGTTTCCTGAACCAGCCAGGCATGGAACATGCTTCGTTTGCCTGTCTGGCAACAGACATATCCAATGGAAAAACAATCGGAAAATACCAGCCGGACCTGCAACTCACTCCGGCTTCCGTACTCAAGCTGCTGACTACTGCTACAGCACTGGAACTGTTGGGCGAAACCTATCGCTTTCCGACAACAATCAGCTACGAAGGGACTATAACCAATGGGGTACTGAATGGGAATATCTATATTCAAGGTCACGGAGACCCGACCTTAGGCTCATCACATTTCGCCCCTGAATCGGAAACATTCATCAATCAATGGAAAGAAGCCATCCGGGAAAAAGGCATTCGGGAAATCAAAGGAGCGATAATTGCCGACGAAAGCATCTTCGACAATGAAGGCATATCCATGAAATGGGTGCGCGAAGACCTGGGCAGCTATTATGGTGCCGGAAGTTACGGACTTTCGTTTCACGATAATCTGTATGCCCTTTATCTGAAGAGTGGCGCTGCTGGAACACGTCCTAACATCATACGGACTGAACCGGATATCGACCTGGACTTTCATAATTATCTCAAAGCAGCAGCTGTTAAGAGCGACAGCAGCTATATTGTCGGTATGCCATTTTCGGACGAACGGTATTTGTACGGAGTTGTTCCGGCCAACCGGACTTCCTACCGGCTCAAAGGAGATATTCCGGAACCAGCCCTATATTTAGCCCAATATGTACAGAAAGAATTAGAGAAAGACGGCATATCCATACAGAAAGAAGCAACCTGCTACCGGATTCTGTATGAAAAGAATGCCTGGAAACCCGGTAAACGGATAGAGATAATCACGACCTATTCACCCACGTTACAGCAGATTGTAGAAAAGACCAATCATGTCAGTCATAATCTTTTTGCCGATGCCTTGCTGAAAACTATCGGATTACGCTACAAGAATCCGCAGAAACGTGTCATCTCCTCTTTCGAGAAAGGCATAGAAGTCATGAAAAGCTATTGGAAAAGCAAAGGACTGGATGTCTCGTCTCTTCGCATCACCGACGGAAGCGGCCTTGCACCGGCCAATAAAGTGACCGCTCATTTCCTGAACGATCTTCTCGTTTATATGGCAAAATCCAAACACGCCAATGCCTTTATGGCGTCATTGCCCCAAGCCGGAGTAGAAGGATCGGTCCGCAATTTCCTGAAAGATACAGCTCTTTCCGGGAAAGCCTTCCTGAAAAGTGGAAGTATGAGCGGCGTCAGATGCTATGCTGGCTATGTAAAAAATCAGGGAAAGACATATAGCGTCGTCTTACTCACCAACAATTATTCCATGAGCAGCTGGACTATCAACCGCAGACTTGAGCAAGTCCTGATCGGACTATTTGGCCAGTAAAATACTATGCTGCGCCAGGAAATCGAAGAATTTCTGCTTATAATTATCAGAAATCGGAATATATTCCTTTCCAAACACAATGCGATTGCGCTCGATAACTTTAATCTTCTCCGGCTGGACAATAAATGAACGGTGTACACGGATGAAACGGTTCGACGGAAGCATATCTTCTACCATCTTCATACTGATCAGGGAAAGAATAGGACGAGCTTCGCCTTCGAGATAAATCTTGACATAATCTTTCAACCCTTCGATATACAAGATCTGGTTCAATTCAATTTGCACTAACTTGTATTCGGTCTTGACAAAGATCCGTTCCACTTCATTCTCGTTAGCTATTCCCGTAACAGGCTCTTCCGTTTTCCGCTGATGCGATTCAAACCAATCGCAGGCTTTCTGTGCAGCCTTCAGGAAATCGGAATAACTGATGGGTTTCAACAGATAATCCAAGGCATTGACCCGATAACTGTCGACAGCATATTGTTCGAAAGCAGTCGTAAAGATAACCTTTGTTTCCGGAGGAAGCATCTTCGAGAATTCCATACCACTCAACTCGGGCATCTGGATATCCAGGAACAAGACTTGTACCGGTTCGTTATGCAAAGCATCCATGGCATTCAGAGCACTGTTATACTTCCCTTTCAACTCCAGAAAAGGAGTTTTTAAAGCGTAACTCTCCAGCAGACTTGCCGCCAAAGGTTCATCATCAATAATAGCACAGGTTAATTTCATTTCACTCCAGTTTGTATTTGTAAATCGGCAATATAGGTATCACCTTCCTGTTCATGTCGGAAAGAATAAGATTCCGGATAAATCAATTCCAGACGTTTCTCCAAATTGACTAATCCAATGCCCGAACCACTCTTGTCTTGTCCGTTCTTAGGAAAGTAACTATTCTCAATCCGACAATGTACTTCCGTTTTATCATACGTGATACAGATACGGATAAATGATGGCAGGTTATTGCTAACTCCATGTTTGAACGCGTTTTCAATCAACGAGATGAAAAGTAAAGGAGCAATCATTCCCCCTTCGTTTTCCTGTCCGCTTATTTGTAAGTCGAGTGATACATGCTCAGGAAGACGGATACGCATCAGTTCAACATAATTACGGATGAAATCCAGTTCTTTCCCCAACGGAACGAACTTCTGGTTACTGTCATACAAGACGTAGCGGAGCAACCGGCTCAAATCATGTACGACACCTTGTGCACGATCGGGACTGAAGGCAATCAAACAATAGATATTATTTAATGTATTAAACAGGAAATGCGGATTCAACTGGCTCTTCAGATTCTGCAATTCGGCTTCCACACGGCTTTGTTCCAAATCACGGCGCATCGTTTCGATCCGATACCAGTTTCTCGTTACCCGGATAGCCACACTTAAACCTGATACCAACATATATAGCACGGCATTACCTAAAAAGAATCCGACAATATTCCGAAATGGAGGTTCTCCTCGCATAGGAGGTTTCCGATGTGGATGTTCATGAGGCGAATCAGGCAATAAATCCATCAAGAGATGAACAGCCACCATCGTAAAGACAATCAACAATACATTGGCCACAAAGAATTCAGGCAAACGACGGGTAAAAAGATATTTCGGAACCAGGATAAAATAATTGACATAGAATACCAACATGAATGAGATGGGTACGATGACGAAACGCATATAACTTTCGATCGTAACTGTTTCTGTCTCGTCTCCGGTAAAAAAGAATGGAATACCAAACAAGATTCCCCACGCTGCCATGTGGATAATCTTGCCCAATCCGTTGGGTGTTCGATAGACCGGCAATTCTTCTTTTTTCATTTTTCCCTGCATAATTCAGTTTTTTCTGTTGTCTTACCTTCCGATTGAATCCAATCATTCCTAAAACCCGTTGTAAACGACGCCCGACAGGAAGAAATATCAATATTTTCCACCAATCGACCGCCGATTAGTCTTACATATCGATATTTTAAGCTGTCAGGCATCACGGACGGTCATAAATATCGATATTTCTTATTAAACGGACGCCGATTACTACAACTTATCAATATTTTTAACAAATCGGCGTCCCCAACAGTTCCAAATATCGATATTTCCTAGTAAACGGAGACCTACCCACCTTTATTTTTCCCTATTCTCGACTGCCGGCGTGCACCAACAACCTTTTCCTTCCGTTTTCTTATTCATACCGGATGGCTTCGATCGGGTCGAGCTGCGCTGCCTTCTTGGCCGGATACCATCCGAAGAAAATACCCGTCGCCGTACAGACGACAAACGATAGAAGCACGCTCCACGGCTGGATGAAGATCGGGAAATGCGCTACTTGATTTACAATGATAGCCGAACCCACACCGAAAATCACACCAATCAATCCTCCCGTCACGCTTATCAGGATGGATTCGATCAGGAACTGCGAAAGGATATCAATCCCTTTTGCCCCGATACTCATGCGTAAACCAATCTCGCGTGTACGTTCCGTTACCGAAACATACATGATATTCATAATACCGATACCACCCACCAAAAGGGAAATACCCGCCACCGCCGCAAGCAAAACGGTCATCATGTCCGTAGTACTTGTCAACATCGAACTCAACTCCTGCTGACTACGGATTGTAAAATCATCCTCTTCACCCGCCTTCAGCTTATGGTTGCGACGCAGTATTTCTGTAATCTCATCAATGGCCTGTTCGGTATATTCTTCCTTCAATGCCGAACAGGTAAGGCCTTGCAAATGGGTAATGGCCAAAACTTTCTTCTGTATCGTTGTATAAGGAGCCAGGATCAGGTCGTCCTGGTCCATTCCCATGCTGTTATATCCTTTACTTTCCAATACACCCACAATCTTGAAGGGCAATTTCTGGAAACGGATCACCTTCCCGACCGGATTTTCTCCACCGGGGAACAAGTTATCCACCACCGTCTTCCCGACAACGCATACTTTGGCTGCAACAGCGATGTCTTGTTCGGAAAACATCTCTCCGTCTTCCACTTTATAACGACGGATTTCCATATAATCCGGACTGATACCATAAATCGTAGTCGGCGCGTTGTTGGCTCCGTAAATAACCTGTCCACTACTATTGACCGAAGGAGAAACAGCCGCCACGTAACGTGTCTCATCTACAATGTTCTGATAATCTTCTAGCTTCAGTGTTTCCATACTCGAAGCTTCCTGACGTACACCACCCCGGATATCACCACCCGGTTGGATCATAATCATATTTGATCCCATCTCGCTGATCTCCGCCTGAATACTTCTCTTGGAACCTTGCCCGATAGCCAGCATCGTAATTACCGAAGCCACACCGATAATAATACCCAACATCGTGAGGAATCCACGCATCTTGTTGTTGGCCAAAGCCCGAAGTGCTATTTTGAATAAATTCGTAAGATTCATATCTGTATAAGCTATCTGTTATCAGTCGTCTGTCTTTGGCAATTTGGCCAAAGCTTCGGCTGCATCCAATATATTCTCATTCTTCACATCCGATGTAATATGTCCGTCACGCAACATGATATTCCGGCTACTGTATTGGGCAATCTCCGGATTATGAGTTACGAAGATAATCGTACGTCCTTGGGCATGAAGCTGCTGAAACAATACCAATATCTCAAAGCTGGTACGTGTATCCAGGTTTCCGGTAGCCTCGTCCGCCAAAATCACAGCCGGATCATTCACCAAAGCCCGGGCAATTGCCACACGTTGCATCTGTCCACCCGACATCTGATTACTCTTATGATTCAAACGTTCTCCCAAACCTACAGCAATCAAAGCTTTAATGGCTTTCTCTCTCCGTTGTGCCGCATTATAGGCCGGATTATACATGAGCGGAAGTTCCACATTCTCGATAGCCGTTGTTTTAGGTAGCAGATTATAATTCTGGAAAACAAACCCAATTTTCCGGTTACGAAGTGTGGCTCTCGCACTTTTCCCCATCGTACGAACAGATACACCATCCAAATAATATTCTCCGCTAGTCGGCGTATCCAGACAACCTAATGTATTTAACAATGTACTTTTGCCTGATCCGGAAGTTCCCATAATGGTAACAAATTCACCTTCATAAATCGTAAAACTAACGCCTCGTAACGCGTGAACCACTTCATCACCTACGATAAAATTGCGTTTTATGTTTTCCAGTCTTATAATCTCTTTCATGACGTACGTACTTATATTTTATACTCCACAGAGGAATCATTTTTTACCTTTCTTACTATCTGGCGGTCCCGGCATAAACGGGCTACGTTCTTGTCCGGCAGCCGGCGATACTTCTACAGGAGTCGAAACCGATAAGTCAACCGCTACAATCTCACCTTCCTGTAAGCCATCCACTACTTCTGTAACATTATTATTGCTCGAACCTACAGTAATGGCTTTCGGCTTCAACTGAGTTCCTTCTTCAACCCATACCAACCGTTTTCCTTCGGGAGCCTGCATTGTCGGGTTCTCTACTGTCAGTCCTAACGGCTCCAGCATGCTGGCATCAGCAATAAAACGTAAAGCTTTATTCGGTATCGACAATACATCATTCCGTTCCATTGTATAAATCGTGATGTTTGCCGTCAGACGCGGTTTCAATTTCAAGTCCGGATTATCGGCTGAGATCACAACTTCGTACGTAACAACCGTTGAAGAAGATGATGAACTTGAGGACGATGTACTGCTGTCACTACTTTCACCCAGACGGATTTGTTCCACTTTCCCTTCGAAAACATCATTCGGATATGCATCTACTGTAAATGAAACCCGTTGTCCATCCTGCACACTACCTATATCAGCCTCATCCACATCAGCTATGATCTGCATCTTTGTCAAATCAGCGGCAATTGTAAACAAGGTCGGAGTTTCGAAACCTGCTGCTACGGTCTGCCCTTCTTCAACCGCCTTATTAATCACCACACCATTAATAGGGCTTGTGATCGTAGCATATTCCAGGTTTCGACGAACCTTAACCATTGAGGCCTGGCTCTCTTCATAATTAGCTTTCGCCTGCTCGTAATTGTAGGTTGCCGTTTCATACTCCGTGTCACTGATCAACTTCTTCTCGAACAATACCTTACTACGTGCATAATTCTTCTGCTGATATTCGTACTCCGACTTGCTTTTATCCAACTGCGCGGTAGCTGATTGCAACTCAGCCTCCAATGTCACCTTATCCATTTCTGCAATCAACTGCCCGGCAGTCACCACATCATTATAATCTACATACAGCTTGTCAATAATACCTGAGACCTGCGTACCGACATCTACTTCCGTTACCGGCTCGACAGTTCCCGTGGCGGTCACAACATTCGTAATGGAAGTGCGGCCAACCTTTTCCGTCTCTAAAACCATTCTTCCTCCAGCCTTTTTTCCGGAAAAGAGGAAAAATCCTCCTGCAATGATTACAATTCCGGCCAGGCCGATCATAACTTTTTTCTTATTCATATTATTTGATTACTTTTTTATCCGAAATTCAGGCTTATTTCTAAGTCCGACAATTCGTTTGTCAACTCAAAAATCTACACCTAACATCAACTTATAAACTTATTTTGGTAAAAAGGTTCCCGCGACTCACGTCGCAGGAAACCCCATAAAAGAGAGTGGAGTGAATATCCCGTCTAAATATTGATATCGACGGGCTTCTTCTGATAAATGTTTAAAAGTTGTATACTCATGATTGCCATGTATTTCGACTGAAGTACCTCCTGCTGTGCATTCAGCAGATTGTTCTTTTCTGTCAACATCTCTAACGTATTCTTCATTCCCAGGAAAAACTGTTCTTCAGTTAGTTTAAAACTTTGTTCGATATACGATAATCGTTCAACGGCTGATACATATTGACTCTGAGCAGATGTGGCGTCCAAATAAATACCTTCAACCGTCTGAAGCAAATCTTTCTGAGCGTTCAACAAATCCAGCTGACTGGTTGTAATGGCCAGCTGCGCTTTATTATAAGCTGTCTTCTTTTCCCGATTCGCAAATATAGGAATATTAATTGTTAATCCAACACTCTCGTTGAATTTATTCCATATTTGACTACCAAAAGTGTAGTTTGTGCCAGAAAGATGTCCTGTTCCGATACCCGCATTCATGGATAAGGTAGGCCAATAAGCTGCTTTTGCCTTTTGCTTTTCCAATTCAGCTACTTCAATAGAAAGCTCACTGCTCCGGATCTGCGGCATGACAGCCAGCGACGTTTGATAGATAGATTCTTTATCCGGTAAAGGAGTCACTACTTCCGATTCATCCACATCCGGCATATTCAATGAAATATCTTCTGTAATATCCAGTTCAAGCAATTGCTTCAGCTGCAGCTTATAATTATCTAAGTTCGTCTGAGCAACCACCAGCTGATATTTATCTGTACTGTACTGACTTTCCAGTTGAGCCAGATCGACCGAAGAAATCGAACCTGCCTTATACAGCTCTTCTGCCCGATCACGCTCTGCCTTCGAAGTCTCTACTGTATTTTCGTTGATCTTTACAGATTCCATCGCATACATCACTTGCAGATATGTCTGGACAATAGCTATCTGGATATCATCCTCACTTTGTTCTGTCGACAACTTATCCACTTCATTCTGCAGTTTCTGTTGCTTGATCGTCTTCGATCGTTGTCCCCCATCAAAAAGCGTCCAGTTTGCATTGACAGCATAATTGCCTGTATAACTATTGTTACTCTCTGCATCTGACGAAGGATAGTTTACAAAACCTTGTGTTACCGATGCCGATAAAGAAGGGAATAACTGAGCCTTAGCCAGCTCCGTATCTTCCAGTCCCGATAATTCATTCACCCGACTCTTTTTAATTTGGATATTATTTGCTAACGCATAATCCAAACATGAACGGAGCGTCCATTCTGCCGGTTGTTCCTGAGCTTGTACACTCGCTGTCAACAACCCAATTGATAATCCTATAACTAATGTCCGCATCATATCTGTTTCCTTTTTACGAAAGCAAAAGTACAAGCCTCTCATTTCCTAGACAATTAATATAGAAAGACCCGTTTTTTCTATCGACAAATCCCCTATTTCTATCGATAAAACAAAAAAGTAGCGCTTCGCCGACTTAAATCAATTAATAATCGTATCTTTGCCCACACTAAACATATTTATAATGAACTAATACGATGAATTTTGTAGAAGAATTAAGATGGCGTGGAATGGTTCATACCATGATGCCGGGTACTGAAGAATTGTTGGAAAAAGAAATGGTTACCGCTTATGTCGGTATTGATCCGACTGCCGATTCTTTGCATATCGGCCATTTGGTGAGCGTGATGATCTTAAAACATTTCCAACGTTGCGGTCACAAACCGTTGGCTTTGGTAGGTGGTGCAACAGGTATGATTGGAGACCCGTCTGGTAAATCAGCAGAACGAAATCTGTTAGACGAGGAAACATTACGTCATAATCAGGAATGTATCAAAAAGCAGTTGAGCAAATTTCTGGACTTTGAATCAGATGCTCCCAACAAAGCAGAATTGGTAAACAACTACGACTGGATGAAAGACTTTACTTTCCTGGATTTTGCCCGGACAGTAGGAAAGCACATTACCGTCAACTACATGATGGCAAAAGATTCTGTTCAGAAACGTCTGAACGGTGAAGCCCGCGACGGTCTTTCTTTCACCGAATTTACTTACCAGTTATTACAAGGATACGACTTCCTGTATCTTTACGAACATAAGAACTGCAAACTTCAGATGGGTGGTTCAGACCAATGGGGAAACATTACTACAGGTGCTGAACTGATCCGCCGTACAAACGGAGGTGAAGTATTTGCATTAACCTGCCCGCTTATCACGAAAGCCGACGGCGGTAAGTTCGGTAAGACAGAATCAGGTAATATCTGGTTGGATCGTCGTTATACTTCTCCTTATAAATTCTATCAGTTCTGGTTGAATGTAAGTGATGCCGATGCAGCTAAATACATTAAGATCTTTACGGCTCTTCCCAAAGAAGAAATCGAGGCCCTGATTGCTGAGCAAGAAGCAGCACCTCACTTACGTCCGTTACAAAAACGATTGGCCAAAGAAGTTACCATTATGGTACATTCGCAAGAAGATTACGATGCAGCTGTTGAAGCTTCTAATATCTTGTTCGGTAATGCAACATCTGAGGCATTAAAGAAACTGGACGAAGAGACCTTGCTTGATGTATTTAACGGTGTTCCTCAGTTTGAAGTATCACGTGATGACGTTGCAGCCGGAATCAAGCTGATCGATCTGTGTACAGAAAAAGCAAACGTATTCCCGTCTAAAGGAGAAATGCGTAAACTGATCCAAAGCGGAGGTGTAAGCATCAATAAAGAAAAGGTATCTGATACTGATATGGTAGTTAATACCAGTCATTTATTAGACGAAAAATACCTTCTTGTACAACGTGGCAAGAAAAATTATTACTTGATTATTGTAAAATAATGAGAAAATACTTGCAAAGGTAAAAAATAGTATTTACCTTTGCAGTGCTTTTGAGAAAGCATCGGATTGTCTCATGGTGTAATGGTAGCACTACAGTTTTTGGTTCTGTCTGTCGAGGTTCGAATCCTCGTGAGACAACTCACAATTCGAAAGACGCTTGTTATCAACAGATAGCAGGCGTTTTTTCTTTTATACAGAAAAGCCCGGACAAAACAAACGAGAATCATTTTCAATTCCCATCAGTTTCATTTTCAATCCTCGTCAGTTTTAATTTCAAAGGATATTTTCACTACTTCAAAAGCCGGCGTATTTTAGTGAAAAGCCGGCGTAAATTGACAAAAATACGCCGGCTTTTGATGAAAATACAAGGTATAATAAAAAGGAAACTATCTACACTTTTTCAGGCTGATAGATTCTGTCTATCCAACCATAAAAATTACCACTTAAATAAATTCTTCCAAACCAAAACTAAACCCTACCTTTGTCTGTTGTAAAGATAAAGCGAACAAATAAATTAATAACCAATAAAAAAGTAAATAGTATGGGAAAGAGTATTAAAGGAACACGTACAGAACAGAATTTGTTGAAATCATTCGCAGGTGAATCACAGGCAAGAAGTCGCTATACTTATTTTGCCAGCGTAGCCAAGAAAGAAGGTTTTGAACAAATAGCAGCAGTCTTCATGGAAACAGCTGAACAGGAAAAAGAACACGCAAAACGATTCTTCAAATTCCTGGAAGGCGGCATGGTTGAAATCACCGCTTCGTATCCAGCTGGCATCATCAGTACTACCAAAGAAAACTTGGCAGCAGCAGCAGCCGGCGAAAACGAAGAATGGGCTGATTTATACCCAGAATTTGCTAAAGTAGCCGACGAAGAAGGTTTCCCGGAAGTAGCCGTTGCTTTCCGTATGATTGCCAAAGTAGAAGCAGAACACGAAAAACGCTATCGTACACTGTTAGCTCGTGTAGAAGCTGAAAAAGTGTTTGAAAGAGACGAAGAAATTTTGTGGCAATGCCGTAACTGTGGTTTCGTATTGAGCGCCAAGAAAGCTCCGCTGAAATGTCCGGCATGCTTACATCCGCAGGCTTACTTCGAACCGATGAAACAAAACTATTAATCAAAATAAAAGATATAATAGTCTGATAAATTTAACAAAAAAGCTGTTGTACAATATGTGCAACAGCTTTTTTACTTTATAAATAAATCTATAGAAGAAAAGGAGTTTTTTCCCTCAAAAGCTAGAACAATACTTAAATAAAAACCTATACCTTATATTATATATACATACCGAAAGAGCTAACATTAAAATAAATTCAGAAAAAAACAGTGTTAAACATACCGTTTAATTACTTTTTTTATTATTTTTACGGCATCGTAATGAAGAGAGTACAATCTTAGTTAATGTTAGCCTGTTTGTATTCGATTTATTATAACGATTATGTGCTAATCGTGAAAAACAAATTTTTTAGTTAACCTAAAAAAAGGATGTCTATGCTTAGAAAGAAAATGTTCTCTTCTTTCAAACATTCGAGGACTGCAGCAGTCTCGATGTTGATGTCTTTCTGTATGACAGGAGCTGTCTTTGCACAGAAAGGTATGATTAAAGGTACTGTAGTGGACGAAAACGGTGAACCGGTTATTGGTGCGAACGTCCTAGTAAAAGGAACTACTAATGGCACAATTACCGATATGGACGGTAATTATGTTATTAACGTGGAAAACATGAAAAATGTAGTCCTGCAAGTTTCTTATGTTGGATATAACTCCATTGAAGAAGCTGTTAAAGGACGAAACACTGTTCCTATCAAACTGGAATCTTCCGTAGTAAACTTGGGTGAAGTTGTGGCAATTGGTTACGGTACACAGACTCGTAAAGAAATTACCGGTTCTGTAGCCAATGTTTCAGAAGAAAACTTCAACAAAGGTGTAACGCGTGATGCTTCCGACTTGTTGCAAGGTAAAGTTGCTGGTTTAACCATTACTTCCGGTTCGGGTGATGTAACTCGTAATTCACAAATCCAGTTGCGTGGTACTTCAACGTTACAGAATGACCAAGGTCCGATGATCGTTATTGATGGTATTCCAGGCGGAGATATGTCAACAGTTTCTCCTTCTGATATCGAGTCTATTTCTGTATTGAAAGATGCTTCTTCAGCAGCCATCTATGGATCTCGTGCAGCCGGTGGTGTTATCTTGATTACGACTAAACGTGGATCAGGATCTAAGACGCAAATTAATTATGACGGTTATGTAACCGCTTCAACTGTTGCCAACAAGCCCGACATGCTGAATGCAGCCGAATGGAGAGCTGCCAATGAAGCGTTAGGGAAAGATATTTCTATCTATGATAAATATAACAATGACACTGATTGGTTCGATGAAATGACTCGTACAGGTATTTCTCAGCAACACTCTTTGTCTTTGTCGGGTGGTTCATCAAAGAGCAACTACCGTGCATCCTATACCTATATGGACCGTAACGGTGTTGCCCGTGATAACTGGATGAAGCGCCATAGCTTCCGTTTCCAGTTCCAGCAGCGTGCCATTAACGATCGTTTGCGTATTGGATTAACCGGTTCTGCTACCCTGACTGATATGCAGATGCCGTTTGCAGATGACTTCATCTTGGCCTACAACATGTTGCCTGTATATCCGGTTTATAATGCAGATGGTTCTTATTTCACCGATGCGAACCACAATTACGACCAAGGTAACCCGGTACAGAACCAGGATCAGAACTATAAGAAAAGAACAAACAACTATTTCTATGGAGCTGGTGATGTACAATTTACGATCATAGATGGATTGACAACCAAAGTTCAATTGTATAAGAGCCGTTTTAATTCTGATTATAGTGAATGGCAAGATCCTCGTAACTCCAGAGGACAAGGTTCCACAGGTCTAGGTGTCCGCCAAGCAAGAACTTGGGATCGTGATTTGTTGGAATGGACAGGTAATTATAACAAAGCTTTCGGAAGTGACGAACAGCATAAATTAGATGCTATCATCGGTTACTCTTGGGAAAGTAATAAATATGCCGATCAAAGATCACAAGTTTCAAACTTCGCTGTGGTAGGAATGGGAGCAGATAATCTGCAAAGTGGTAACTTATTACAAATTGGTAACATCACTTCCAGCCGAAATGAATATAAATTGATCTCTTTATTTGCCCGTGCCCACTATAGCTATTTGGAAAGATATATGATCACCGCTACAGTACGTCGAGATGGTTCCTCTAAGTTCGGTGCCAATCATAAGTGGGGTACTTTCCCATCCGTATCTGCAGCTTGGGGTATCAGCCAAGAATCTTTCATGGAAGATGTTAAATGGGTAAACGACTTGAAACTGCGCGCCGGTTATGGTGTAACAGGTAACCAAGACGGTTTACAGCCTTATAAATCATTGGATCTGTATTCAGCAGCCGGAACTTATTACAGTAATGGAGCATGGCCTATTGCTTATCGAATGTCACAGAATGCCAATGCTGATTTAAAATGGGAACAGACAGCTATGTTGAATATCGGTTTAGACTTTACATTATTCAACAGCCGTTTGAACGGTACTATCGAATGGTATGACAAACGAACTTCAGATATGTTGTATAATTATGAAGTTTCTACTCCTACCTATGTGTATAATACCATTGCTGCCAACGTAGGTGATATGAAGAATACCGGTGTTGAAATTTTATTGAATTTAGACGTTATCCGTAATAAGAATTTCACATGGAATACTTCTATCAACTTAGCACACAACAAAAATGAAATCACAAAATTGTCTAACGAATTATATTCTACAGGCAAAGTATATGTAGGTGACCCATGGATCCGTGGTGGTTCAGGTGTAACCTCTCATGTCCTTGAAGTTGGTCATCCAGTTGGCCAATTCTACATGTTGAAATGTAATGGACTAGACGAAAATGGTAAATATATCATCGAAGATATCAACGGAGATGGTCAGATTACAGACGATGACCGTACTTACTGCGGTGATGCCCAGCCGGATTTGACTTATGGATGGAACAACACCTTCACTTGGAAGAACTGGGATGCCAGCATCTTCTTCCGTGGAACTATCGGCAACAAAGTCTTGAATAACCCGCTGGCTGCCTATGGTAACAACACGTATATTGATGGTAACAATGCGATGGACAATGATGATTTGTTAGTATTACGTGAGAACTCTCGTATATGCTCATACTACATCGAAAATGCTTCATACCTTCGTTTAGACAATATGTCAATAGGTTACACATTCAATACAAAGAAAATTGACTGGTTGGAAAAAGCCCGCATTTATGTAGCAGGACAAAACTTGTTCGTAATTACAGGCTATAAAGGTCTTGACCCTGAAGTAGAAAACTTCCGTGGTGAAGCCAGTGATAATAATGCCGGTTTGGATCCAGGTATTGAACCACGTAACTATATGCCAAAAGCAAGATCATTTACATTTGGTGTTAACTTAACATTCTAATAAGGAGATTTACTTATGAAACGAAAAACTATATTATCTTTTTTAACAGGAATATGTATGTTAGGAGGTTTAACATCATGTTTTAATTTGGATGAAACGGTGTATGACAAACTTCCTGCAGAAACATTCGGCCAAACAGAAGTTGAAATTAATGCGTTGGTAGGCAACGCTCATAATACAATGAAACGTTTTGCTACAACTTTCATGCATACCTCTGAATGTGCCGGCTCTATGGCTGTTGTCCCGACTCGTTTAGGCGGTGACTGGTACGATGGTGGTCAGTATGGAGAAATATACATGCATTCATGGACAGGTATGACTCTTCGTATCCGTGACTCATGGGATGCTGCTACTGAATCGATTGCTACTTGTAACGCAGCAATCGACCTACTCCAAAACACTACTATCCTAAGTGACATTGATAAAGAAAAGAAAATAGCAGATGTACGTGGTGTACGTGCTTTTTGGATTTATGTTATGATGGATTATTGGGGAAATATACCTTTACTAGTTGAATACAGTGCAACAGACAAAGTATATCCTAACAATTCTTCTCGTCAGACTGTATTTGATTGGTTAACAACAGAGCTAAACGAGATTAAAGATATTTGTCCAACAGTATCTACTGCTAATTATGGTTCTTTTACACAAGGTGCTGCTTATACTTTATTAGCTAAACTGTATTTGAATGCAGAAGCTTGGGGTGTAACTACATCTGAAAACAATTATCAAAAGGTAGTTGAGTACTGCGACAAAGTTATGTCGTTGGGATATACCTTGGAACCTAATTGGAAAGATAATTTTAGTGTCAACAACCAGAACTCAAAAGAAGCTATCTTAGCAGCAACTTTCAGCAGTGCCGATACAGGTAGCGATGGTAATATCAAATGGGAACTACACAACAATACCTTGCACTATAAAGATTATTTAGCGTTAGGAATTGATGCAGCAGATACATGGAATGGTATTTGTGCCCAGCCGGATTATGTAAAATTATTCCCGGAAGATGATCCTCGTCGTGAAGGTAGTTTCTTGATTGGAATGATGATTGATCAAACAACAGGAGAACCTGTTATAACAGACCATGGATATGAATTAAATCATACAGTTGATGTTACCATTATTCCTGGCACAGAATATGCCGGTTCTAACTGGGGTGCAGTTAATCAGCATGATGGTGCCCGCTGCTTCAAATGGGAATTCGCTACGGACTTAACAACGTCAATGGAAAATGACTTCCATATTTTCCGCTTGGCCGATGTATATTTAATGAAAGCTGAAGCTTTATTACGGGGAGGAGGTAATGCCGGTGAAGCTACAACCTTAGTTAATGCGATCCGTGAACGCGCATATGGTAATTCTGATCATGATTATTCAAGTGTGTCACTTGCCGATGTTCAACTTGAACGTCGCTTAGAACTAGCATGGGAATGCTATTCACGACAGGATGATATCCGTTTCGGTTGTTACGACCAAGGTATGTGGCCAGAATCAAATTGTGCTCGTCTTACAGGTGAACATCTGAAATTAATGCCTATTTCTCAGGATGCATGGCAGTTAAATCCGAATTTAACTCAGAATCCGGGTTATGCAGCTTTCAGTAAGTAAAAAATAGACAAGCAAACATATTAAAACTAACGTGTTTTTCAGACACGGACAGTATAGATATCCCATCAAAGGCGTACATCTAATACTATCCGTGTCTGATTCATTTTATGGAAATGAAAAAACTGACCTTAATTTTTTTCTTTTTCTGAAATTCATTAGTTTTGCTTCATAAATATAGTTGCTAATCAATAAACCAAGGATCATGAAAATCAACCAGCTCTCTACACTTATTTGCATGAGTATATGTATGACAGAATTTGCGTATGCTCTTCCACCCGCCGAAGGAATGCAAATTGTAGCAGAACCAGATTATATCATTCCGAATCAACCTATCTGTGAAATGAGCTATTCGCCGACAGCGACTCAATTCTCTTTATGGGCTCCTTCTGCCATCGAGGCAGAAATCCGGATTTATACTTCATACGACAGTCCGGAACCGGAACAGATCATTCCCCTCGATCCCGATCTGAAAGGAAGTTGGAATCAAACCGTACAAGGAGACCTGAAAGGAAAATTCTACACCTTTCGAGTGAATATCGATGATGTCTGGCAAAAAGAAACTCCCGGAATCTTTGCCCGTGCTGTGGGTGTAAATGGCGACAGGGGCGCCATCATAGACTTCCAGGAAACCAATCCTGAGGATTGGAATAATGATACCCGACCGGAAATGAAAAATCCGGCAGATATTGTCTTATACGAAATGCACCATCGCGATTTCTCCATTCACCCGTCATCAGGGATACAACATAAAGGAAAATTCTTAGCACTGACAGAAACAGGAACCACAACTTCCGACGGACAAAAGACAGGTATTGATCACTTAAAAGAATTAGGCATTACCCATGTACATATTCTGCCTTCTTTTGATTTTGCATCGGTAGATGAAACAAAATTAGATCAGAACGCATATAACTGGGGATATGATCCGAAAAACTACAATGTGCCTGATGGTTCATATGCCACTGATCCTTATAATCCGGTCACACGAATCAAGGAATTCAAGGAAATGGTACAAGCCTTGCATAAAGCCGGTATCCGTGTTGTACTGGATGTCGTATACAATCATACATACTCAGCTGCCGACAGTCCGTTTGAACGGACAGTTCCCGGTTATTTCTTCCGTATGTACGAGAACGGAGAGTTCTGTAACGGATCGGCTTGTGGAAACGAGACAGCCAGCAACCACCGGATGATGCACAAATACATGGTTGAATCGGTTTGTTACTGGGCTAAAGAATACCACATTGACGGATTCCGCTTTGATTTGATGGCTATCCACGATATAGAAACCATGAACGCTATTCGGGAAGCACTGAACGCCATTGATCCAACCATCCTGACATACGGCGAAGGCTGGGCTGTCGGTCAGTTAGGATATGATGAAAATAAACTTGCCTATAAGAAATATACGTATCGCATGCCAGGTATTGCTGCTTTCAGCGATAATCTGCGTGACGGTTTACGCGGTCCGTTCTCTGATCATCATAAAGGAGCCTTTATAGTAGGCCTGCCGGGACACGAAGAAGAAGTAAAATTCGGTATTGCCGGAGGTGTCTTACATAAGCAAGTGAAGGCAAACGATTTCTGGGCAGCCGAACCCACCCAGCATATCAGTTATGTAAGTTGTCACGACGATCATTGCCTGCGCGACCGATTGGTAAATACATTAGGAAATGATACTTCGGAAGAGACAGTGCTTAAATTGGATAAGCTGGCTCAAACAGCTGTTTTGACCTCACAAGGCGTTCCTTTTATCTTTTGTGGAGAAGAATTGTTCCGTACAAAACAAGGAGTAGGCAATAGTTACAAAAGTCCGGATGCCATCAATGCGATTCCTTGGACGAATAAAACAAAATACCACGATCTGTTTCAATACTACAAAGAGCTGATTGCCATCCGTCGGACACATCCTGCTTTCTATTTAGGCACAGCCGAGAAAGTACGTGAACATTTGGAATTTCTGCCAGTAGAAGGAGAGAATCTGGTTGCCTTTCAATTAAAGGATATACAAGGAATCGATCCTGCACAGCGGATCATTGTAGTCTTAAACAGCAATAAGACAAACCGGAAAATACAAATTCCGGATGATACCTATCAGATAGTCGTAAAGGATGGTAAAGCTGATCGAAACGGATTAGGTACTCATGTAGGTCCGAATCTGGAAGTCGAAGCGCAATCGGCTGTTATCTTAATCAAGAATCAATAATCATCTAAAACACAAACTACATACATGAAAACAATACCCGACCATAGTTTTGGGAAATTATGGAACATCAGTTTCGGATTCTTTGGCGTACAAATTGCGTATGCCTTGCAAAGCGCCAATATCAGTCGGATCTTTTCCACCTTAGGAGCCGATCCGCATGAGTTAAGTTATTTCTGGTTGTTACCGCCTCTGGCCGGTATGATTGTACAACCGATCATCGGTGCTGCCAGCGACAAGACATGGACACGCTGGGGACGCCGTATTCCTTATCTATTTCTTGGAGCAACACTGGCCTTGATCGTCATGTGCCTCTTGCCTAATGCCGGAAGCTTCGGATTTACCGTAGCTCAGGCTATGATCTTCGGTTTGTTTGCCCTGATGCTGCTCGATACCTCTATCAATATCGCCATGCAACCGTTCAAGATGATGGTAGGCGATATGGTGAATGAGAAACAGAAAAGCCTCGCCTACTCCATCCAAAGCTTTCTCTGTAATGCCGGTAGCCTGGTAGGTTATCTCTTTCCGTTTATTTTCACATGGATTGGTATAAACAATATTGCTCCGAAAGGTGTCATACCTGATTCTGTGATTTATTCATTCTATATCGGAGCCTTTATTTTGGTCTTATGTGTCTTTTATACTGCTTTTACGGTAAAAGAATATCCACCCAAAGAATACGCCGAATATCATCAGATCGCTCCGGAAAACCCGCAGGAGAAAAGTAATGTCTTCACATTATTGAAGCATGCCCCTTCTGTATTTTGGACAGTCGGACTTGTTCAGTTCTTTTGCTGGGCAGCGTTCATGTTTATGTGGACCTATACGAGTGGAGCTGTAGCCACCCAAGCCTTTGATACGCCTGTAGTAGAGAAAGTCGTCGGTGGAATTACCTCTGTGGTATTGAATACCCAGTCCGTAGAATACCAGAATGCAGCCGACTGGGTAGGTATCTTGTTTGCCGTACAAGCTATCGGTTCTGTCTTGTGGGCAATTGTCATTCCTAATATCCGGAATGTAAAAGTGGCCTACATGATAAGCCTGTTGCTGGGTGGTATCGGATTTATCTCCATCTATTTCGTCCATGATCCGTATGGACTGTTCGTTTCCTTCTTGCTGGTAGGTTGTGCTTGGGCAGCCATGCTGGCTTTGCCTTTTACTTTGCTGACCAATGCACTGAAAGGCGGACACATGGGAATCTATCTGGGATTATTCAACTGCACAATATGTGTTCCTCAAATTGTAGCCGCTGCTACCGGCGGTTCTTTGTTACGTATGCAAACCGAAGCCGGATCATTGCCGCCCGAAACCAACATGTTGGTATTAGCGGGAATCTTCCTGCTGATCGGAGCTGCTTGCGTAACTTTTATCAAACAACATTCAGAAACATCTAAATCCAATTAACATGAAAATATCTTTTCAGATTCCTTATCATACACGCTGGGGAGAAGACGTCCGGATTCTGTTTTCCGACGGCATGGTACATCCGCTTCATACTCGCAACGGAGAAATCTGGCGTGGCAGTATCGAACTGGATACGGCTACCAGTCCGGCTGAATTGAGTTATCAGTATGCCATTTTCCAAGACGATGTATGTATCCGTAAAGAATGGAATGGCGTAAAACGGCGATTGACTATAAATCCGGCTTATGCCCGACTAATTCTAAACGATGCTTGGCGTGATCGTCCGGAAGATTCTTATTTCTATAGTTCGGCCTTTTCCGGTGAAGAAGCACCTTATTATCCCTCCGGAACAGAAGTCAGTCATGCAAAATCTATCTTGTTGAAAGTGCGTTGTCCACGCTTCCGACACAAGAAGTGGCAACTGGCCATTAGTGGCAACCAGCGTATTTTAGGTGAATGGGATGTAAAAACACCCAAGATGATGCAACCCTGCGGACCCAATGAATGGTGTATCTTACTTGATGCTACGGGCATTACATATCCTTTCGAATATAAATACTTAGCATGGGATACAGAAAATAACTGCGAAGGCGAATGGATCTGTGGGAATAATCGACAGATTTCTTCCTTGCCATTACAAGAAGGAGATTTATTAGTGATTTCTGATGATGAAGTGCATTTCGATTTGCCAGCATGGAAAGCAGCCGGTGTGGCTATACCTGTCTTTTCGCTCCGCTCGGAACAGAGTTTCGGTGTCGGTGATTTTGGAGACTTAAAGAAGATGATTGACTGGGCAGTCCTGACCGGACAGAAAGTAGTACAGATTCTTCCGATTAATGATACCACTATCACCCATACTTGGACTGATTCATATCCATATAACAGTATTTCGATCTATGCCTTCCATCCGATGTATATCGATCTGAATCAATTGGAAGCATTAGAAGATGCCGGACAACGGGAAAGTTTTGAACAGCAGCGGTTGAAATTGAATGCTCTGCCACAAGTAGATTATGAAGCTGTAAATCAATACAAACTGAAGTATCTGCATCTCCTATTCCAACAGATGGGAGAAACATTATTGGAATCGACTGGTTTCCGCCAGTTCTTTAAAGAGAACAAACACTGGCTGGTTCCTTACTCTGTTTTCTGTTATTTGAGAGACAAATATGGAACACCTGTATTCCGTAACTGGCCGGAACATCAGGTTTACCACGAAGAAGTCATTACACGAATGGCAGAGGAAGATACGGCATGTCGTCCCGTAGCTCGCTTCAATTACTTCTTACAATACATATTACATATCCAACTACGTGCTGCCAGCGAATATGCCCGTAGCAAAGGAGTTCTTTTGAAAGGTGATATCCCTATCGGCATCAGTCCGAATAGTGTAGAAGCATGGACCGAGCCTCATTACTTCAACCTCAACGGACAAGCAGGAGCACCACCCGATCCATTCTCTGAAACCGGACAAAACTGGGGTTTCCCTACCTATAATTGGGATACCATGCAACAGGATGGTTATAAATGGTGGAAAAAGCGTTTCCATAAAATGGCAGAATACTTCGATGCCTATCGTATCGATCACATTCTTGGTTTCTTCCGTATTTGGGAAATTCCTTCGCATTCCGTACAAGGTTTATTGGGCCAGTTTGTTCCTGCCCTGCCTATGTCGGCCGAAGAGATCAATCGTTTTGGTTTGTTCTTCCGCAAAGAAGCGTTCACCAAACCCTATATTACCGAAAACATTCTGGAGGCAAAGTTTGGAGAACTAAAAGACCAGGTCAAGCAGGAATATCTATTTCAGATCACACCGCACGAATATGCCTTACGGCCAGAATACAATACACAACGCCTGGTTGAACAACATTTCAACGGGAAGAACGATCCGCAGAGCAATCTGTTGAGAAAAGGTTTGTTTGAGTTGATCAACAACGTCTTGTTCGTTGTCGACCGAAAAGACCCGAACCTTTATCACCCACGTATTGCCGTTCAGAATGAACCGGTATATGAAAGTCTGACTCCTTCAGAGAAATCAGCCTTCGACCAGCTTTATACGCACTACTTCTATCATCGCCATAATGATTTCTGGTATCACGAAGCCATGAAGAAGCTGCCGGAACTGACTGATTCGACCCGGATGCTTGTATGTGGTGAAGATTTGGGTATGATCCCGGATTGTGTGAAAGGTGTGATGGACGAACTTCGTATTCTCAGTCTTGAAATCCAGCGGATGCCGAAGAATCCAGCCGAAACATTTGGCAATCCGGCATATTATCCGTACCGCTCGGTATGTACCATCTCGACCCATGATATGTCAACCCTCCGCGGATGGTGGCACGAAGACGCGAATCTGACACGCCGTTATTTCTACGACGTATTGGGCGGCTGGGGCGATTATCCGGCTGAAGCACCGGGTTGGTTATGCGATTCCATTGTCTTGAAACATCTACTGGGCAACTCGATGCTCTGCATCCTCTCATTACAAGATTGGCTTTCAATCAACGAAGAAGTACGTTATCCCGACGCAGATACCGAACGGATCAACGTTCCCGCCAATCCACGTCACTATTGGCGATACCGGATGCACATCACGATCGAAGATTTGATGCAATGTACTGCCCTCAACGATCGTATCCGCGATATGATCGGGAAATCGGGGAGAATAAATAATTGAAAATAAATCAGGCACGGATGACTGGAATCTACATATAAAGTCCATATCATCCGTGCCTACATTATATTAATAATAGATATTTATTACTAAGCAACTTCCAAATTTTATTCTTTCTTGTTGGCTTTTACCTGGGCAATACGTTGGTTATAGAGCGCACGGGTTTCATCAATCAACGCATTCAGATCCTTTATGAAGGTATCAATGATTTCGCTCGGATAGCAAATGCTATTGGCAAATGTCACATTCACCATGTAATCATAATATTCCCCCATCCGGTTACGTACCACTTTACTTTCTTCCAACTGCGAAGCAGCCTGGTCATGAGTACGTTGCTGGGTCAGTTCAGCATACATACCGTTTGTCTCTTCCAGTCCAGTTATAACTTCTTCCAAGCCCAACAATTCTACCAACGAAGCGTTTTCTTCCTTCTTCATATCCAGCAACAAACCGTCGATCTGCGCTGTTTCCTGCTGATTCGGCAGTCGGTAGCACTGCGCATAAGGATACAACAATTTATAAAGCGTATTAGCAGCCTGTCGGCGTGTAGCAATAGGAGATCCTTTTTCCGTACGCAATACGGAGAATAAAAATAATACCCAACTATCACGTTCCTTGTCTAAAGAACCCATATCTTCCGTCTGTAAACTGATACGGCTTCTCGAAACAATGTCGGTCAAAGTGGAACGGTCTTTTTCGAATACCAAGAAATCGGCTACCTCGAAGCCCAAGGTCGAAGTTTCCGGTGTTTCTTCCTTCGTTCCAACCGTATTCACCAAGTCCGAGAACCGCGACATGAAATTGGCGAACTCGGCATTGTTGAGTTTCTCCAAACCCATAGCCTGGATTTTAACAATGGATTTCATACACAATAACTCATTTATTTTATTCTAACTATTTTCTATATCCATATTTTGTTGAAAACAAATAAAACCGAATAATAAACCCAAGGCCTCACCACTGATAAGATCTGATTCAGGGTCTAAATTGAGGGTTACACCACTTGCAAAGTCCAATTCAGGGTCTAAATTAGGGGTTGCACCACTTGCAAGGTCCAATTCAGGGTCTAAATTGGGGGTTGCACCACTTGCAAGGCCTAATTCAGGGTCTAAATTTCATTTTGCAAGTATTTCAAGGGAGTTTATATCATAAGAGGGAGGAAAGACCTCCCTCTTAATGCTTATGATAGTTATGATATAAATCAATTGATCATCTTATAATATTCTCTCTTAGCCCAGAAGAGCGGGGTATAATAACCTGTTGACTCTTCGTAGTTCTTTGAGATAGCTTCCTGACAGTTCTGACTGTTATAAGTCAACTCGTCATTTACATACGGTAAACGGTGTGGAGGAGTTGGATAACTAGATACCTGATTGTCGCGAGAGAAATAAACTTCCGGATAACCTGTACGACGTGTCACATTCCAAGCTTCCAATTCATTCATAAAACTAAAATTCAACCACAACTGTTCACAAACAGCCTGTTGTGTGGGTTTCCAGATACTTTCAGCGTAGGCTTGAATTTCTGCATCGCTTGGTCTTACTAATGTACGATATCCACGATAGCTATCATTTCCTTCCTTATACAGCGAACTGGTTTCTTTCATGTTCCAGTAATATTCTGTAGATTGGATAACTCCATTAATAAAGTTTTCCTTAGCAGCATTCTGGTCAACAGCTACACCATATCCCATCAAATAAGCTTCAGCTTTACTCAGACTTACTTCTGCAGCACTGATCCATAAACTCATGATATTTTCATTACCCATATATGAATCCCATCCGGCTACTGCTTGTGAATCAATCTCACAATAATAATTGGCAGTTGTGATACCTCGTTTAACATACTCTTGTTGCTTCTGTTCTTCCAAATTAGAAATTTCAGCATTACTCATGTTTATATCATAAGCCACATATTCACCATCTGGATTCGAATCATACATCGCTTGGATACGTGGGTCGGTGTTGGCATCAGGAATACCATTTTCCGGTACATTCATTACACGCAACATAGTTGGTGAACCGGCTGCATAGTTACCAGTACGAAGAGCTTGTGACAAACTTTTACCGTAATTAAAACTATCAGATTGTGTATCGGCTTCTACACCCATATTTTCAGAGTTCTTATCAATCAACGGATACTGGCTTGGATTATTTAAAATTTCAGCAATAGCGGCATGAGCCTCAGTTGTACAATCACCATTCGTTGACAAATGCAAAGCAATACGCAAACGTAATGAATTTACATATTTACGCCATACAGCCACATCACCAGCAGCTACTGTATAATCTTGGCGTTGTAAAGAAACTGTACTTGCTGCATCCACACCATTAGCCAAATAATCACTTGTTTCTTTCAGATCATTTAATATCTGCTTGTAAAGTTCTACATCATCTTCATAAACACAGGCTGCTTTAGCTGCATCATAGTCACTGGTATTCCATAAAGTTCCAGCGCCATTGAATGGAACATCCCCAAACAAAGAAAGAATTTCATGTAACTGTCCGTATGTCACTGTACGAGCCAAATGATAAAATACGGCATTGGCCGGTTTTTCTTCTTCTGGTAAATTATTATAGTTTACTTCCAATAAACGATATTGGGTTACCACTCTATAAAAACTCTTCCAACGGTCATCATAACGGCCTGTACCTGCTCCCATAAAACGACCTGGATTATTGTTATCTCCTACTACACCCGAAAATAAACCAGAAGTAGTAGATTGACAATAATAACGATAATAAATAAGATCAGTCCATTCTCTGGCTTGATTCAGCACAGCAGTAAATACCTGTGGTACACCGACTGTTGTTGTTTTGGAGGGGTCTGTATATTTGTCGTCATAACTTGAATCGGAGCAAGATACGACGCCCATTAAAGCAACCCCTGTCAATAATATGGAAATTATCTTTTTCATATTGTTTTCTGTTTAATAATGATTAAGAATTGATGTTAGAAACTTGCACGCAATGAGAAACCGTATGTGCGAGCACTAGCGGTAGAACCACCCACTTGCGCCTGATAGATCCAGTTCGTACCATCCGTCGTTTCTGAATCGAACAATTTTAATGTACGATAAATATAGAACGGGTTACGTACGAATGCCGAAAGTTGCAAACGGTTACAAGCAAATTTTTGTGTCAATGACTTCGGTAATGTATATGCCAAACTGATTTCACGACATTTGATGTAACTGTTCTTTTGAACAGCTTCTGAATAACTTTGAGTAGCACTTGTACCCCAGTTATAAAGATTTGTATTTGCTTCTTCTTGTGTTACAATAATATCATTAGGTGTTCCATCTTCTTTCACACCTGGCAGGATAATACCATTATCATATACATAATGTCCATTAATCATTGTTTCACCTCGCTTATAGTTACTAATCTGATCGGCACTGACTATATGAATAGAAGATTTATCTGCAAGTTTTTCTGTATCGCTATAATAATAGATACCTCCTGATGCTGCATCACGTACACCAACAGCATCCGTGATATTACCGGCAGACATCATATACTGCCACGGCAAGTTCAATACATCACCACCAAAGCGGAAGTCGAACGAAGCATCAAAGGTCCAATTCTTATAACTTAAACTGGTTCCGAAACCTCCGGTTACTTTTGGCATAGCATTACCAACTTTATGACGTTCCGTCTCATCAGTAATATACAAACCGTTATCACCTACTATGTAGTTACCATTTTCATCTGTCTTCCATGTATAGGTATACCAATCACCCATAGATTCACCCACATGTGATTCCAATGTGGCAGCACCACCATCTACATTTGTATGGGAAAGAACATCCAAACCATCAGCCAATTTCTTCACTGTATTTTTGTTCCAAGCCACGTTTGCACGCAAATCCCATTGCCAATCTTTATTCTGGATAGGCGTACCATATACATTCAACTCGATACCTTTGTTAGCCAACTCACCCACATTCATCAACATACTCTGAGCACCCATAGAAGTAGCAGCAGTTGCTGGTAAAATCTGGTCTTTGATGGTATTAGAGTAGAAGTTAAATTCCATACCCAAACGGTTGTTCAGGAATTTATTTTCAATACCTAATTCAAATTCATATTTGGTTTCTGGCTTGATTCCTTCATTTCCGATTGTTGATGGTACCTGATTATAAGTATAAGTTTTATCTCTGTTGAAAGAACTTTGTTCGTATGCCATAACAGCTCTATAAATTTCAGGCGCATTACCTACGACACCGTATGAGAAACGTACCTTACCATAGTTCCACCAAGTCGGATTCTTTTCTTTCAACAATTCGGTATATAAAACACTCACACTTCCAGAAGGATACCAGAATGCGTTATTACCATGACGTAAAGTAGAAGTCTTCTCCTGACGGATCGATCCTTCCAAATATCCCCAACTGTTGAAACCATAGCTAGCAGTTAAGAAAGCACCTGTACGGAGCAATTGTTGTTTGGTCATTGAAGCACTCTTCGTTCCAACAGAAGCATTTAAATGGAACCAATTTTCCTGTGTCAAACCTTGCTGTGTACCAACAGTCGATTCATATAAAGATTCAGAACGGGCATTCCAACCCAAATTTGCAGTAATGTTGTGGATATCGTTGAAGGTCTTATCGAACATCAACATTACATCTCCATACACGATACCATAGCGATAATTCTTCAAACTATATGAATCTGAATATTGACCGTTAGTCGAAAAGATATGAGCATTTTCTGCACTGTTTTTGTTTTCAATCTTATCCACGGTCAAGTCAGTTGCCAAACGTCCACTCAAGGTCAAACCCGGAATGATATTCCATGTCGGGTTAACAGATCCAATGAAACGCTGATGGTCTTCTTCCTGTATTTTTCCGAAAATATTCCAGAAATATTCATCCACCATTGAATAAGAACCAGGAGTATAAAGGAACTGTTCTTCAGGAGTCAAAGTATCCGCAGTACCACCATTAATAGCAGCCGTAGTATTCTTATATCCCAAACTAGTCACAGTTCGATTACGGAGATATTCTATATCTGTAAAACCATTAAACATACCAGTAAAGTTGTTTGTCAAACGGCTAATACGGTATGGACGGTTCTTGATATACTGATTCATGTAGTTTGCCGTATAATTCAACTTAATGGTTTCAGTGACATTGAATGTACCGTTCAAGCTGAAATTATGCTTGCGATTATCCGAATTATACTGCATCGGCTTTGAATCATTGTAAGTATAAGAGAAACGAACATTGTTCTTTTCCGTACTATTTGTTAATGACAAATTATAAGTTTGGTTTACACCGGTACGGAAAATATCAGCCCACTGATTATGATCGATTGGTTCCCAAGCACGTTCCCTGCCCGCAAAATCAGTAACAGTTATACTAGGATCGTATTTAGCACCCCAAGCTCTATATGTTGACGCATTAGGTGTATAAAGCGGATTTCCATTCCGGTCAAAATAGGAAGTATTACTAAAACCAGTCAAGGCTTTTACATCATCATTACTAAAATAATAGTTCCCACGTCCTTCCCCGTATTCTTTCTGGATTTCAGGCATATAAGCTACCTTGTCAAAGCTAACATTTGCACTGAAATCAATTTGTGTACCCGAACCAGCCTTACCTTTCTTTGTAGTGATCATAACGACACCGTTGGCAGCTTCCGAACCATACAAGGCAGAAGCGGCGGCACCTTTCAAGATAGAAATATTTTCAATATCTTCCGGGTTAATATCCACCATACCGTTGGATTCAACACGCTGGTTGCCCCAATAATCGTTGTTATTCGCATTACCGTTACGGATGGGCACACCATCCATGATGATCAACGGCTGGGTGTTACCAGTAATAGATGACAAACCACGCACGGAGATAGAAATAGCACCGGTACTTCCACCCGGAGCCGACTGAATACGTACACCGGCGGCTTTACCATACAAACCGGTAGCGATAGATGAACTACCTGTCTTGGTCAAATCTTCCGAACCCACTGTACTAACCGCATAACCCAATTTCTTGGCATCTTTCTTGATACCCAAAGCGGTTACAACGACTTCTTCTAATTGCTCTGAGTCTTCAGCCAATGTAACACTGATACTTGGTTGTCCTGTGTAAGGGATTTCTTGTGTGGCATAACCAATGTAAGAGATTTGAATGACATCGCCATTCTTCAAGCCTTCCAATGTGAATTTACCGTCTAAGTCGGTAATGTTTCCATTGGTTGTTCCTTTTACGATTACAGATGCTCCGGTAACCGGACCAAATGAATCAACAACTGTACCTGTGACTTTTCCATCCTGTTGTGAAAAATCAATGCCAGGTTTAACCGGAGCTATTTCTGCATAGATGTTTCCTGTCAAACTCAATGCAGTAGCCACTAGCAGTAAGCTAATCGATTTAGTTCTTCTAGGCATAATAGATAAATATTACGTTTGTTTATAAAATAGATTGCTTGATTATCTCGCTCAAATCTAGTTCTAACCAGACTACGTTAAAAACTGCATAAAAGTACAAACTATTTTTATGTCATACGTATGTAATAATGGTTAATTTTTTGTAATGCCTCCATATTTAACATATAGGTATCTCCATATCTAGTAGTATTATTAATTTTATTAGTTAGTAATAAGCTTTATTTTTTAGAAATATGAAAGTTTATATGTATTAATAGTGATTATTTATATATAAAATAAACCAAGCAAAATCTTTTTGTATATATAAGAGAAAA
>ERZ779865.112-NODE-112-length-74418-cov-7.041297_pt1 | contig 74418 bp, 60 predicted proteins | sample MGYA00433088_ERZ779865 | MGnify/ENA primary metagenome ERZ779865 (study PRJEB29588, sample SAMEA2151703) | human gut metagenome | biome: human gut; feature: human-associated habitat; material: faeces | place: Denmark | collected 2008/2010 ... | reverse complement strand
AAACTTATTGATTCTACCTTGGAGTTTTTCAATGTTTCCTAATGCGTTTACCCTGGGAATGATTTTGATGAATTTGTAGTGATTACTTGTTTAATAAACAGTTGATTAGATAAAGTGAAACGAGGATTGGTGTATAGAAATAATTGACAATTCCCGTTTTTTGAGTTTTAAAGTTGATTTCTTTCTGACGGGCATCCACCGTAAGAGAGGAATGTTGTACCTTTGTATCATTAATGAATAGGAAGATTAAGAGGTATGGATCCATTAGAAATTATCAAGAAATATTATCCGGAAAAGTCGGAGGCTTATCATATCTTGACGGTACATAGCCGGAGTGTGGCGGATAAAGCCCTGGAAATAGCCCGGATGCATCCGGAGTTGAATTTGGATTTGACTTTTATTGAAGAGGCTGCCATGCTGCATGATATTGGTATATTTAAGTGTGATGCCGAGGGAATCGACTGTCATGGTCAGGCTCCGTATATCTGTCATGGGTATTTAGGTGCGGAATTAATGCGTGCAGAAGGATATCCGAAGCATGCGCTGGTGTGCGAACGGCATACCGGAACCGGGCTTTCCCTGAAGATGATTGAAGAACAGAACTTGCCGGTTCCGCATCGGGATATGCGTCCGGTATCGTGGGAAGAGCAGATCATTTGTTTTGCCGACAAGTTTTTCAGTAAGACGAAATTGGACAAGGAAAAGTCTCCCGAGAAAATCCGGAAGAGTCTTTCTAAATATGGAGAGGAAACTGTTTCACAATTTGACGCGTGGTGTAAACTCTTTTTAGGGGAATAATTGGGTTTCACTCCGTATTTTATTATACCTTTGCCAACTGTAATTGATTACGGTGAATTTTTAAGTGAATGAAATATAGAGTTCTATTAACCCTACTTGTCTATATCTTAGGAAGCTGGGGCTTGTTTGCCCAACGAAAGACTTCTCCTTCTTATACGTCAGAGCAGGCGGTTGCTGATACGACCTTGCGGGTTGATTCGGCAGCACAGGACTCTATTGCTTTGGCCGATTCTACCCGAAGAACGGGTTTGGAGGCTCCGGTTGAGTATAAAGCCAACGACTCAATTGTGATGACGGCTGGGAATATGGCTTATTTATACGGTGAAGGTGATGTAAAGTATCAGCAGATTCAGTTGCAGGCCGAAAATATCGAGATGAATATGGACAGTAGTTTGGTGTATGCCAAGTTCGGATTGGATTCAATAGGCGACGAGTTCGGTTATCCGTTGTTTATTGATGGTAACGACCAGTATGAATCAAAGACGATGCGTTATAACTTTAAAACCAAGAAAGGATATATCACCGACGTGATTACTCAACAGGGTGAAGGTTATGTTACGGCCGGTAGAACTAAAAAGACGGAAACCGATGCGTTGAATATGGTTGGTGGCCGTTATACTACGTGTGATGAGCATGAGCATCCGCATTTCTATATACAGATGACGAAGGCAAAGGTCCGTCCGAAGAAAAACATCGTGACTGGTCCGGTCTATCTGGTGATTGAAGACGTTCCTTTGTATCCATTAGGACTTCCGTTCTGCTTCTTTCCGTTTTCAAGTACGTATTCTTCCGGTATTCTGATGCCTACTTTCGGTGATGAATCAGCGCGAGGCTTTTACTTGCGCGACGGTGGTTACTATTTTGCCTTGAGTGATTATATGGATCTGGCGCTGACAGGCGAGATTTATACGAAAGGTTCGTGGGGATTGTCTGCCAAGTCCAATTACCGGAAAAGATACAAGTACTCTGGTAGTTTTATGGCTTCCTATTTGGTTTCCAAGTACGGCGATAAGGGGTTGCCCGATTACAGCAAGTCAAAAGACTTCAAAATTACTTGGACACATTCGCAGGATTCCAAGGCGAATCCTTACCGTTCATTCTCGGCCAGTGTCAATTTCTCGACGAGCAGTTACGACCGTAACCAGATGATGGGATTGTATAATGCGAATGCGACGAGCAACACCAAGAGTTCCAGCGTGAACATTACTCAGCGTTTTCCTAATAATCCTTTGTCTATTTCGGCTAACATGTCGATCAACCAGACATCTCGAGATTCTTCTATATCGGTAACCTTGCCGGATGTTTCGTTAACATTAAGTCGTATATATCCTTTCAAGCGGAAACATGCCGTGGGAAAAGAGCGCTGGTATGAAAAGATATCCATGTCGTATACCGGTTATTTGCGAAATAGTATCAATACGAAGGAAAATCTTCTGTTTAAGTCGAATCTGGTGAAAGACTGGCGAAATGCCATGCAGCATAAAATACCTGTCAGTGCGACGTTTACGCTCTTTAAGTATTTGAATATTTCACCTTCATTCAATTATACGGAAAACTGGTATACTCACAAGGTTGAGCAGGCGTATGACATACAGAAAGGAGCAATGGCTCCGGTTGATACGACGTACGGCTTCTATCGGACGTACGAATATGATGCTTCTGTTTCAGCTTCAACTACTTTATATGGATTCTTCAAGCCGCTTCCTTTCTTTGGCGGTAAGAAAATAGAAATGATTCGTCACCGTTTCGAGCCTTCTATCAGCTTGAGTGCACGACCGGACTTTGGTAATTCCAAATATGGATTCTGGGAAGATTATGTTTATACGAATGCACAAGGCGAAGATGTTCATGTACAATATTCGCCTTTCGCCAATCAGATCTTTTCACCGCCTTCTTCGGGTAAATCGGGGTCAATCAATTTCTCCCTCAATAATAACTTGGAAATGAAAGTCCGTTCGGATAAAGATTCAACCGGGTTTAAAAAGATCAGTCTGATTGATAAGTTGTCGTTGGGTATGAGTTATAATATGGCGGCTGACTCGTTCAAATGGAGTGACTTGTCGGTTGGTTTGCGTCTGAAGTTGTCAAAGAATTATACTTTGAACTTGAACGGAACTTTTGATACGTATACGTACGGATACAACGAACAGACTGGGCGCGCTTACAGAGTAGATGTCCCGCGCTGGCAGGCAGGAAAGGGCATTGGGCGTTTGCGTCAGACAGGAACAAGCTTTTCATATACCTTTAATAATGATACCTTCAAGAAATGGTTCGGAGGTAGCGATGATTCGAAGAAGAAAGGTGAGGGTGATGCATCAACAGATGCAACGAATGCCGATAATCCAGATTTAAACGGACCGGAAGACGGAGAGAAGAAAGGTTCACGCTTGTTAGGTAAGAAGAAAGAAGACGGTGAATATGATTCGGACGGATATTATATGGCGAAAGTTCCTTGGAGCTTGTCATTCAATTACAGCATGAGCCTGGGCTATAGCAGTGAATTTGATCCGAAAAAGATGGAATACAAGTATGCCTTGACGCATGCGTTGAGTTTTAATGGTAATATCCAGCCGACGAAAAACTGGAGCTTTAATTTCAATGCGACCTATGATTTTGATACGCATAAGGTTTCCTATATGACGTGTAATATAACTCGTAACATGCACTGTTTCCAGATGACGGCCAGCTTTATTCCTATTGGTCCGTATAAGTCGTATACATTCTCTATTGCCGTCAGCTCGTCTTTGCTGAAAGACTTGAAGTACAACCAGAGCAGCAGCTATCGTGAAGGTCAGCAGTGGTATTAAAGCCGACCTTCACAGAAATTATATGGGGAACAATCAGGGTTACCAGTCAATCGGTTCTTGTCCGGTCGCAATCAGGTAGTCGTTGGCCTTACTGAAATGCTTGTTTCCAAAGAAGCCGCGATAGGCTGAAAGCGGCGACGGATGTGCTGATTTCAAGACAAGATTACGGCTGCTGTCGATGAAGGCTCCTTTCTTTTGGGCATACGAACCCCACAGAATATAAACCAAATGATTCCGGGATTCGGCTAATTTATGAATGACAGCGTCGGTAAAAGTTTCCCAGCCTTTGTTCTGATGTGATCCCGCCTGGTGAGCTCTCACGGTAAGTGTGGCGTTGAGCAATAATACGCCCTGGTCGGCCCATCGGAGCAAATTGCCACTGGTCGGCATGGGTTTACCCAAATCGTTTTCTATTTCTTTGAATATATTGACTAAGGAAGGCGGGTAAGGAACACCGTCTTGTACAGAAAAGCAGAGACCGTGTGCCTGTCCGGGTTCATGATAAGGATCCTGTCCGAGAATGACTACTTTTACTTTATCAAACGGACAATGTTGAAAGGCATTGAAGATATACGGTCCGGGCGGATAAACCTGTGTTGTTTTATACTCTTGCCGTATGAAATCAGTCAATGTCTTGAAATAAGGCTTCTCAAATTCGTCAGCCAATTGTTCTTTCCAGCTTTGTTCAATCTTTACATCCATATTTATAGTCGTCAGAAGTCAGGAGCCGGAAGCAACCTGACTTCCAACGCTAACTTCTATCATATTAAGTTAATACCTGCTTCACGTGCTTCCCGGCGCATGTCTTCAGGCCAGATGCTTGCCTGGATTTCTCCGATATGCGCTTTGCGGAGATAAAACATACAAAGCCGGCTTTGTCCGATACCACCGCCGATACTTTGCGGTAATTCTCCGTTGAGCAGACGCTGATGGAAGAACAGATGCTTGCGGTCTTCTGTTCCGGTCAGTCCCAATTGCCGGAGCAGAGCTTCCTTATTCACACGAATTCCCATTGAAGAAAGTTCGAGGGCACGGTTCAATACATTGTCCCATACCAGCAAGTCTCCATTCAGTCCGACATGACCGTCCGGTAAAACCGTCGACCAGTCATCATAGTCCGGAGCACGTCCGTCGTGCTTTTCTCCATTACTCAATTTAGATCCGATACCGATGATAAATACAGCACCATATTCCTTGGTAATGGCATCTTCACGTTCTTTAGGCGTAAAGGTAGGATATTTTTGCAAAAGATCCTCGGCATAGATGAAATGAATTTTCTGAGGTAGTACCGGTTTGATTTCAGAAAACATCTCATAAACGAGATATTCCGTACGGACGAGAGCCGCATAGATACGTTCTACGATTTCTTTTAGGAAATCAATGTTGCGTTCTTCGGGTTTCATCACACGCTCCCAATCCCATTGATCGACATAGAGAGAATGCATGTTGCCTAACTCTTCATCCGAGCGGATAGCATTCATATCCGTATAAATGCCATAACCTTCTTCGATGTGATAATCAGCTAAAGTCAGTCGTTTCCACTTAGCCAATGAATGAACGATTTCCGCTTTAGCATCTCCTAAATCTTTAATAGGAAAGGTAACAGCCCTTTCGACACCATTCAGGTCGTCGTTAATACCCATGCCTTTCAGTACGAATAACGGCGCTGTTACACGACGCAGACGCAGTTCTGAGGACAGGTTTTGCTGAAAAAACTCTTTAATCGCCTTAATCCCCATTTCCGTCTGAGGTAAATTTAATATTGCCTTATATTTTGCCGGTTTGATTAAATAACTCATATATTTATTCGTTTTATGAATCTGTAATTTTATGATGTGCGGCAAAGGTAATGAATTATGTGAAATTATCAATAGTATTAGTCTGTTTTATTGCAAAATGATAGTTATTCATGTTTATGGTCTTTCAAAATATCAATCTGATAAAAATATGCCCGGATAATTTGTTTTCTACATTTATTCTTTATACTTTTGCGCTGTCTTTGGCTCGGTAGCTTAGCTGAATAGAGCGTCAGATTCCGGTTCTGAAGGTCGTGGGTTTGAATCCCACCCGAGTCACTTTCTTTAATATTCTTATATATAGTATGTGGGCGATTCTGAAAAAGGGTCGCTTTTTTTGTACAATTCGTTTCATAGCGATAGATTTAAATCTTTGTATATCATGGAAAGACAAACATTGCCTAAACGGTTGGAGTCGCTGGATGCACTTCGTGGCTTGGATTTATTTTTTCTGGTGGCTTTCGGGCCGTTAATCCGTTCTTTGATCCGGGCTGCCGATGTTCCCTGGTTAAATTCTTGTGCCTGGTTGTTCAAACATCAGTTCTGGACGGGCTTTTCTCCTTGGGATCTGATTATGCCCTTGTTCCTTTTTATGTCGGGTATTACCATACCGTTTGCTTATTCCCGTTATAAAACCAACCCGGATAAAAAGCCGCTGGTTCGGCGTTTGGTAAAACGCGTGTTGTTGCTTTGGCTTTTCGGAATGATTGTACAAGGAAACTTGCGGGCATTGGATCCAGATCATATTTACTTTTATACGAATACGCTGCAGACAATCGCTGTCGGTTATCTGGTGTCTGCTCTTCTTTATTTATATACTTCCCGGCGTACCCAGATTATTGTCTCTTTTGCTTTATTGTTACTTTATTGGGCCGCTATGCAATTTATTAAAGTCGGTTCTTATGGAGGCGGTGATTATACGCCTGATGGTAATTTATGTGAGTGGATTGACCGGACTGTGATGGGGCGGTTTCGTGATTCTGCAGAAGTAAAAGACGGAGTTGTCGTCTTTGCAGAAGGGTATTATTATACTTGGATTTTAAGCAGTTTGAATTTTGTTGTGACGGTAATGTCTGGAATGTTTGCCGGGTATATAGCCAAGAGTCATGAGCTGGCAGAAAAGAAAAAGGTACAGCTATTCTTGGGTATTGGAATTGCCTTGGTTGTACTGGGCTGGGCATGGAACGAAATTCTTCCGGTGATCAAAACAATCTGGACGAGTTCGATGGTATTTGTCAGTAGCGGTTATTGCTTCTTGCTGATGGGTCTATTCTACTATTGGATTGACTATAAAGGTCATCATAAACATCTGACCTGGCTGAAAGTCTATGGAATGAATTCGATTGTAGCTTATATGCTGGCCGAAACGATTCATTTCAACTGTATCGGCGAGTCGTTGTTGTTCGGTTTTGAACAATATTTGGGGACATATTATTCCTTTTTAATCGTCTTTAGCGAAGCCGCCGTTGTCTTTTTTATCCTGTGGGTGATGTATAAGCAGCGGATATTTTTAAAGGTATAGTATATGTTAAACTGTTTATTGGTTTTCATCTGGATATAGAATGAATCTTTTAACTATAAATTCCTTCTAAATTTTTATGAAAAGCTGGAGAATTCATGATAAAGCATAAAAACAAAATCTTAACTTTGCCAAAAGTAACAAGAAATGATCGTATCATGCATGTAGAAGAAAAATTTATGGCCCGTTGTCTGGAACTGGCACGCCACGGAGCAGGACGTACGGCTCCTAATCCTATGGTTGGTGCTGTTGTGGTGCATAACGGAGTCATTGTGGGTGAGGGCTATCACCGGTGTTGTGGAGAAGCCCATGCGGAGGTGAATGCGATTGCTTCGGTTCGAGATGAGGCAGTCTTGCGTGATTCTACCATTTATGTCAGTTTGGAACCCTGTTCCCATTATGGAAAAACACCTCCTTGCGCAGAATTGATAATCCGAAAAGGAATTCCCCGTGTGGTGGTCGGATGTATGGATCCATTTCCGGAAGTATCGGGTAGAGGCGTCCGTATGTTGAGAGATGCCGGTATAGAAGTTGTGACTGGAGTTCTGGAAGAAGAATGTCGTGCTTTGAATGAGGTGTTTATGACTTTTCAGACAGAAAAACGTCCTTTTGTCACACTGAAATGGGCCGAGAGTGCCGATGGTTTTTTGGATCGGTTGCGAGAATCAGCAGATGTTCCACCGGTCGTGTTTTCTAATCCGATAACATCCGCACGAGTTCATAAGCTGCGTGCTGAATCTGCTGCTATTTTAGTTGGAACGCGTACAGCACTTTTGGATAATCCTTCTTTAACCGTTCGTCGTTGGGGTGGTAAATCTCCCGTGCGTTTAGTGATTGATCGGGAGGTAAAAATTCCGGCGACCTATCATTTGCTGGATAATTCTGTTCCTACACTTGTCTTTACAACAATGAGAAAGGTGAAAATCGGACAGACAGAATTCATTCCATTGGATTTCCGAATCTCCATTGTGCATCAGATCCTTCAATGTTTATTTGAACGTCAGTTGAATTCATTAATGGTAGAAGGTGGATCTATTGTGTTGCAACAGTTCCTCGATTCCGGTTATTGGGATCAAGCTATTGTGGAACAGTCTCCGTTAGTCTTGGGATCAGGGGTGAAAGCACCCGTCTTCCCTTTTGGACAACAGTGTTTTGAGTCTTTTGGAGGACATGTTTTCCGACATTATACGCACCATCGGGAATAATTGAACCTAAAATATTATAAATATTATCGTTTTATAGGTGGAAAGAAAAAAATGTTTCTACTTTTGTGCCTTTATATGAACAAACTATGTTTTTGATGAAAAGTAAAATATTTTTATTGATAACAGGTTGCTTCGCTGTTTTGTTGTCTTCCTGTTTAGGTGATTCTGGGTATGATTCGTATTATGAGGTTGATAAGAATTGCCAAATTACAGAATTTTCATTGAGTTCTGATTCCGTATCAGGACTTTCGGATGTTAAGTTTACGATCGATCAATTAAATGGACGTATTATGAACTTGGATTCGATGCCTTTTGGTACGGTGATTAAGAAAGTAATATGTACGGTTAAATACGGTTCTTATGTAACAAAATTGGACGTTGTTCAGGAAGCAACAGGAGATACCATAGAATGGAACGCTGAGGATTCTTTAGATTTCTCCAAACCGGTAAAGTTTATTACTACTTCGTATGACGGGATGACTAAGCGTATCTATCATGCTCAGGTCAATATCCATCAGGTGGTTCCCGATTCTATGGTTTGGAGTCAATATACAACAGCCATGTTACCGGCCAGAGCTGTCAATCAGAAAGTGATTTCATTCAGTGATGGAGTTACTGATTATTATTATATGTATGTACAGCCTTCGGCTAATGCGGCATATCAACTCTATCGCTCAAAGCAGTCGGATGCTTCAAATTGGCAAGAAATGTCATTGACAGGTCTCCCGGAAGGAAAGGCTGTTTTTTCTCAGATCGCGACTTTTAATCATTTATATTATGTTATAACGAATGACGGAGCTCTTTATTCATCGAATGATGCTGCTAATTGGCAGATTGTTGAGGGTTCTCCAAAGCTCAAAGCTCTTTTGGGCAGTGTAGATGAGAGTACGAATCAGCCCGCTGTTTTATCGGCTATTATGGAAGATGAAAATGGACTTGTCTTTGTAGCCATGGATGGTAATGGTGAGTGGAAAAAAGGAGAAACGGTTCCGTCTCATTTCCCGGTCGAAGGATTTTCGTCTGCTTCTATCTATTTAATGTATACGAATCGTATTATCCTTGTAGGAGGCAAATCGGCAAACGGACAATTGCAGAATGCTTCGTGGGCAACCATGAATGCTTTGGATTGGGCAGAACAGACAGATTCTTATGGTAATTATTTTACGAAACGACAAGGAACAATGATGGCTTATTATGATGATATGTTCTATTTAATAGGTGGAATAGATGAATCTGGAAAGCCACAGAAAGATATTTATCGTTCATCAGATTATGGTGTAACTTGGAATTATATTGATACATTGGTTGTTCTTCCTGCAGCATATCAGGCCCGAGGCTTTGCTTCCATGTTGGTTGATAAAGATAATTATCTGATGATTTTTGGAGGAAAGTCAACGATCAACGGTCAAGATTTAAACGATATTTGGAAAGGTCGTATCAATCGTTTGGGATTTGAACGGCAGTAAAAACTTATTGCTTGTATAATTTATAAAAAGATTTAGCGTTAGAAAAGAAATAGGTTTAATGCAATGATATTGTTTTTATGAATACTTTTCTTTTTCGGCGTGTCTTTTATTTGGTATTTTTGCTTGTCGGTTGTTGTTGGGCCGGCAGAGCACAAGAATATAAATATGAAATCGGCGGTATGGTAGGCGGTTCCTATTATATGGGCGATTTAAATAAAAATGCGTTCTTTAAAGGATTGAATCCTTCATTAGGTGTAGTTTTTCGTTATACACCTAATTTCCGTTGGGCAGTAAAAACGGATTTACTGTGGGGACGAGTTTCTGGAAGTACTGATGGTATGGAAAATGTTTTTCCTAATGGTGCTACAGCTTCATTTGATCGGAATTTCTTTGAATTAGGCGGTCAGATGGAATTTAATTTTATGCCTTATAGTGATAAGTTTGCCTATCTGAATACGAAGCGATTCTCTCCTTATGTATTTATGGGCTTGGGTGTAACGGTCGCTCCCGGAAATCAGACTTTTGCAAGTTTGAATATTCCGTTGGGAATAGGAGTCAAGTATAAGATCATTAACCGGCTGAATTTAGGATGCGAATTTTCTTTCCGTAAATTGTTCGGAGATTCGTTTGATGTGACAGACGGTAATAATGGTTTTCTGAATAATCCTTATGGAGTAGCCAGTAGCGCATTCAAGAATAAAGATTGGTATTCATTGCTGATGTTTTCAGTTACGTGGGATTTTGGACCGCGTTGTCAGCCTTGTAATAACCGGTTTAGTAACGGTGTTTATTAAGATTTAAGAAGCATGTCGTTAGAAGAAAAGATTGACAAAAATCACTTGCCGCAACATGTGGCAATTATTATGGACGGTAATGGGCGATGGGCGAAGGCCCGTGGCTTTGAACGCTATATGGGACATCAGGAAGGTGTGGTTTCTGTACGTAAGGTTGTTGAAGCTGCGTCTGATTTGGGAATCAAATACCTCACGATGTATACGTTCTCAACAGAAAACTGGAACCGGCCGATCGAAGAAGTTCATGCTCTGATGACGCTTATGGTAGCTGCCATTAAACGTGAAACGCCCGATTTGATGAAAAACAATGTAAGACTGGATGCTATTGGCGATTTATCGCGATTGCCGGAAGAAGCTCGTAATACTTTACAAGAATGTATTGAAGAAACTTCTGTCAATACGGGAACAACGGTTATATTGGCATTGAGTTATTCGTCTCGTTGGGAAATAACGGAGGCTGTTCGGCAAATTGCAGATAAGGTCCGTAAGGGAGACTTAGATATATCGGAAATAACAGAAAGTACCGTATCCGATTATCTGACTACCCGAAATATCCCAGATCCGGATTTATTAATTCGTACGGGTGGTGAACAACGTTTAAGTAATTTCCTGTTATGGCAGCTTTCATATGCTGAGTTTTACTTTACGAATGTTTACTGGCCGGACTTTAGGAAAGAAGAGTTGTTTGAGGCAATATTGTATTACCAGCAGCGTGAACGACGCTTTGGTAAAACAAGTGAGCAATTAATTTTATAAACAATAGCTGTTAATATGTACAAAGGAATAGTGCTGTTTTTCCTTTTCTTGAGTGTCACCTTCGGTGTGTTGGCTCAAGAAAATGGAAGTGATACTGCGAAGGTTGAGAAACCGGCAGATTTGCCGGTGATTTCTTACTCGTTAACGCCGAAGAAGTATAAGATTGCGGATATCAAGGTAACGGGTGTGAAGAATTATGATGATTTTGTGCTGATCGGATTTTCCGGTTTATCAGTAGGTGATGAGATTTCTGTGCCGGGAGATGAGGTAACAGCTGCTGTCAAAGCTTTCTGGAAACATGGGTTGTTTTCGGATGTGAAGATTTTAGCGAATAAGATTGAAGGAGATTCAATCTGGCTGGAATATCAGTTAAAACAGCGTCCGCGTATTTCGGAAGTTAATTATCATGGTATCAAGAAAGGTGAACGGGAAGACCTGGAAGCTAAATTAGGCTTGAAGAAAGGATTTCAGATTACACCGAATGTCTTGGACCGTGCCAAGATCCTTATTGAAAAGTTCTTTGATGGAAAAGGATTTAAGAATGTGGATGTAAATATCCAGCAAAAGGATGATATTGCTCATGAAGGTGAAGTCATTTTGGATATTTATATTGACAAGAATGAAAAAACCAAGATTCATCGTATCTATTTTGAGGGGAATAATGCACTGACGGCCCGTCAGTTGAAGAAGGCCATGAAGAAGACGAATGAAAAATTCAGTCTTTTCAATGACTGGAAGACGAGTATTCTGGAAATGTTCAGCACGAAGAAGTTTACTACAGAAGAATACGAAAACGATAAGAATAATTTGATATCTAAATACAACGAGTATGGATATCGTGATGCCGTTCTTTTGGCAGACAGCGTTGTGAACTTTAATGAAAAGAAAGTTGATATTTTCTTGAAGGTTGATGAAGGTGAAAAGTATTACCTGAAAGATATCCGTTTTGTCGGTAATACGAAGTATTCAACAGACTATTTGATGGCGGTATTAGGCATGAAGCCGGGTGAAGTTTATAACCAGAAGAAATTGTCTGACCGTTTAAGCATGGACGAAGATGCGGTTTCGAATATTTACTTTAATAACGGTTACTTGTTCTTTAATGCAGATCCGGTGGAAGTAGAAGTTGAAAACGATTCGATCGCTTTGGAAATTCGTATTCAGGAAGGTCCGCAGGCTACGATTAATCGTGTCATTATTAACGGTAATGACCGATTATATGAAGATATAGTTCGACGTGAATTGCGTACGAAACCGGGTAAGTTGTTTAGTCGTGAAGATTTGATGCGTTCTGTTCGTGAAATTGCTCAAATGGGACATTTTGATCCGGAAAACATGAATCCGCGTCCTATTCCAGATCCGGAAAACGGAACTGTAGATATTGAATATAATTTGGTGTCCAAAGCGAATGACCAGATTGAGTTCTCTGCCGGTTGGGGACAAACCGGTGTGATCGGTAAGCTGAGTTTGAAGTTTACGAACTTCTCTATGAAGAATTTCCTGAATCCGAAATCTTATAAGGGTATCATTCCGCAAGGTGAAGGTCAGACATTGACATTAAGTGGTCAGACGAACGGACGTTATTATCAGGCGTATAGTATCTCGTTCCTGGATCCATGGTTTGGAGGTAAACGACCGAATACACTTTCAGTCAGTGCTTATTTCTCAAAGCAGACGGATATTAGTACTTCTTATTTGAGTAATGCATATAATAATTATAATCCGTATTATTATTATGGTGGTTATCCAGGTTATGGCGGTTATTATGGTGGCTATGGCGGTTATTATGGATATGGTTATGATCCCTATGGAAACTACGAATTGGCTTTAAACCCGGATAAGTCTATTATGATGTTCGGTTTGGCTGCCGGTTATGGTAAGCGTTTGAACTGGCCGGATGACTTCTTCCAGTTTATGGCGACATTGAACTATCAGGTGTATATGATGCACGATTGGGACTACTTCCTGGTTAATAACGGAACTTGCCATAATGTCAATTTGGAATTGTTGTTACAGCGTAACTCAATTGATAACCCATTGTATACACGTAGCGGTTCACAGTTCTCATTCTCTGTGGCGGCAACGCCTCCATTCTCTTTGTTTGACGGCAAAGATTATGCGTCGATGAGTGATCAGGATCCGGAGAAGTTTAAGATGATAGAATACCATAAGTGGAAGTTCAAGGCAAAAGTGTTCTCGCCATTGGCTCCGCTGACTGTAAAACGTACACCGGTTTTGATGACGCGTGCAGAATTTGGTTTCTTGGGGACTTATAACAAGCATAAACGTTCTCCGTTCGAAACCTTCTATATGGGTGGTGATGGTATGACAGGTTATTCAAGTACGTATGCTACCGAAACGATTGGTTTGCGTGGTTATGAGAATGGTAGTATTAGTTCGTATGGTTATGCATATACTCGTTTGTCAATGGAATTACGTTATCCGTTTATTTTGGAGCCGTCTTCAACTATTTACGGATTGGTATTTGTTGAGGCAGGTAATGCCTGGACCGATATGAGTAATTATAATCCGTTTGACTTGAAGCGTTCGGCAGGTGTCGGTGTTCGTATCTTCTTGCCGATGATCGGTTTGATGGGTATTGACTGGGCATACGGTTTCGATGAACCTAATTATGGATCATCTGGTAAGCGTAGCGGAAGTAACTTCCACTTCATTATCGGTCAGGAATTCTAATCTGCCGGTATCTTGTTGAATTAAAATAGTCTATAAAATAATGTAAAATATAGCCGAGTGTTTAAAACCTCGGCTATATTTGTAGTCTATAGTTTAGTAATTATAAAAACTGAAGATGTATGAAGAAGCTTTTTTTGATAAGTTGTTTGTTGGTTGTATGTGCCTGGATGGCTAATGCCCAAAAGTATGCTTTGATTGATATGGAATATATCCTGAAAAATATTCCAGCCTATGAAATGACGAACGAACAGTTAAGTCAGGTTTCAAAGAAGTGGCAGAATGAAGTGGATGCCTTACAGCAGGAAGCACAGAATATGTATAAGACTTATCAGAGTGATCTGGTTTTCCTTTCAGCCGAGATGAAAACGAAACGTGAGGAAGAAATAGTGAAGAAGGAGCAGGAAGCTCAGGATTTGAAGCGAAAATATTTTGGAGCAGATGGAGAGTTGTATAAGAAACGTGAGAGCTTGATGAAGCCAATTCAGGATGAAATCTATAATGCCGTGAAAGAAATATCGGAAGATAAAGGATATCAGTTGGTAATAGACCGGGCTTCCGCTATGAGTATTATATTTGCTTCACCCAAGATTGATATCAGTAATGAAGTGCTTGTAAAGTTAGGATATTCAAAATAATTGCGTAACTTTGTGCGCCTTATAGTGGCTCGTAACGCGATAAATATTAATAAACTATTATAATCGAAAAAAATGAAGAAACTTATTGCTTTATTGTTAATGATCCTGCCTTTTGCAGGAGTCGTAAATGCTCAGGAAGTTAAAATTGCTTTTGTAAATACACAGGAAGTGTTCATGGCAATGCCGGAAGTTGCTGATATGCAGAAGAAGATGGATGACTTGAATGCTAAGTATAAGAAAGAGTTGGAGACAATGCAGGGTGAATATCAGAAAAAATATTCAGACTTTGTGGCTCAGCAGGATTCTTTGACAGAGAATATCAAAGTTAGAAGAATGCAGGATATTCAGGATATGCAGCAGCGTATGGATAACTTCGTTCAGGTGGCTCAGCAGGATGTAACAAAACAGCAGCAAGATTTGATCGCTCCGATTCAGCAGAAGATGGCTGATGCTATTAAGGCTGTAGGTGCTGAACAGGGTTATACTTATATCATCGATCCGCAAGTGTTGCTTTATACAGGCCCGAATGCCATTGACGCAACACCGATGGTAAAGACTAAATTAGGATTGAAATAACTTATTTGGTGATTAATAAATAAAAAGAGGGTTGTACTTTTTGAGGTACGCCCTCTTTTTTCGTTATGGAAACAATGTATTCTTCATTACCTGGTCCGATTGGTATCTTTGATTCCGGTTATGGTGGCTTGACTGTCTTTGACAAGATTCGGGAGCGTATGCCGGAATATGATTATATATATTTAGGGGATAATGCCCGGGCTCCGTATGGCCCTCGTTCCTTTGATGTCGTGTACCGTTTTACACGGCAGGCTGTCATGAAGTTATTTGACGAAGGTTGTCAGTTGGTCATTCTGGCTTGTAATACGGCTTCGGCAAAGGCTTTACGAACCATCCAGCAGCGGGATTTACCTGTGTGGGATGAAACTCGTCGTGTCTTGGGTGTTATCCGGCCAACAGTCGAGCTGATGGATCGGATTAGCCGTAGCAAGCATGTGGGTGTGGTAGGAACAGCGGGTACGATTGCGTCCGGTTCCTATCAGATCGAGATTGCCAAGATGTTTCCTCATATCCAGGTTTCTTCAGAAGCCTGTCCGATGTGGGTTCCTTTGGTTGAGAATAATGAATTTGCTTCACCCGGAGCAGATTATTTCGTCCGGAAGTATCTGGATGAATTGTTCCGGAAAGATCCTTTGATTGATACCTTGATCTTGGGTTGTACCCATTATCCGTTGCTGATTGACAAGATCCGACAGTACATTCCGGAAGGAGTCACTTTGCTTCCTCAAGGTGAATACGTTGCCAGCAGCTTGGAAGATTATTTGCATCGGCATCCGGAGATGGACCAAAAGCTGACTAAAGGTGGTACTTGCCGGTTCTTGACAACCGAGTCTGCTGAAAAGTTTTCGGAAGCAGCATCAGTCTTCCTGAGTCGTCCGATTGAGGTAGAGCAGGTTGTGATTGATTGAACAGTGGTTATGCCGATAAAAGCAAATGATGTTTCTGATCGATTCTCGGGAGAATCAGATTTGAAACTGACGAGAATCGATTACGAAACTAATAGGAATCATTCGTGTTGCTTTTTATTATAGCATTTTCATGCCTTGGCTGGTTGGTAGTAAAGCCATGAAATGAATTCTCACTCATTTAATAACAGCTTTTTAATTTTAAAGAACAATTCCGTATTTTCCAGAATGCCTTGGAAGTTTCCAGCTCCGGTTCCGTAGGAAAATACGGGAATCATGGTTCCGGTGTGAATCATTCCCGGCATTGTCCATTTAGCTGTTACTTCTTGTTTCTGCATATCTCCATCGGTTAAAGTCATGCCTGATGCTTCCGGTCCACCAACAACCAGGACCACTGTGTTTTTATTTTTCTCGGCGAAATCAAGTGCCACCCCGATAGCTTTATCAAAGTTTATGGTTTCTAATCCGACTAATTTCGTATTTCCAGCATGAGATGCCCGATCTATAAACATATCGCCTACCAGTAGAAAGAAGTTCTTCTTCTGTTGTTCTAATATGTTCAGAGCTGAGTAAACAGATGTAGCCAGAGTGTTTCCTCGGTTGAGACTGTCGGCTATTACCGTATCTGGAAGGAATCCGGCTAATCTTCCGCTTTTTGTATTCTGTATTTCAGGAATGGATTTCGCTATCCGATAGTTCTTCGCTTCTAACTCTTTCAATAAATTCCTTTTGTCTTTGCGGTTTGAAAAATAGCTTATTCCTCCTCCAATAAAGACATCCGGTTTTTGCTGGAAATAGGCTAAAGCAATTTCTTCTCGTTGCATCCTGTTTTTAGTGTGTGCAATAAAAGGGGCAATGCTTCCTTCCATGAGCGTATTGGCTGACACGATACCGCTTGCAATTCCTTTTTCTTTCGCATATTCAATGATTGATTTTAGGGGCTTGCCGTTGTTATCCATTGCAACGGCTCCTTTGTCTGTTTTTACACCTGTTGCTATGGCCGTACCATGAGATGGTCCGTCGCCTACAAAACTCGTAAGGGCATTTGTCTGAACAATACCTATAGAAGACATTCTTTTAATATGCAACGGAGTATGACTCATAATCATCCCTGTCTGCCATTGAGCTAAACTCATGCCGTCACCTATGAATAGAATAATGTTGATACCTTTCTTTGTTCCAGGAAAAGAATCTGCTTTCAGAATCGCTGGGGAAAAAAGAATGCTGAAAGCTATACATAAAATTTTAAACAGACCTATATGTTTCATATTTATTAATTATAAGTGTTGTACAAAAATAGGCATAACCGTCTTGGCAATGACTGCCAATTTTGTTTGATTCTATGCCATTTTGATAATATAGGTCTGTCAATTTATGAAAAAGAAAAATATCTTGTCTACTTTATCAATAGTACTAAATAAGGACTTAAAAGTGTCTATTGTATCGTTTTCCCGAAAGGAGTCAAAGCTAAAGCGGCCATTTTGAAATGTTGCCGTCCGAACGGAATACCGATAATCGTGATGCAAAGTAACAGACCAAAGGCAAAATGGGTCAGACAAATCCAGAATCCGCCTATAAATATCCAGATAATATTCATCAGCAGACACAGGCATCCACAAGAACTTCCGTTGTCGACGACCGTTTTCCCGAATGGCCATAATGCTAAAATTCCCAGTTTAAGCGTTTGAAGCCCGAATGGAATACCGATGATGGTCACCATAAGCAGCAGACTGGAAATAAGGTATTCGATGGCTGTCAGTAGTCCTCCAAAAATAAGCCAGATAATGTTTCCAATTGTTTTCATTTATTTCTTTCCGTTTGATGGTTTATGAATCTGTATTGAATCGGCAATATGTTTTATCTCAAGTATCGTATCTGTATACTGTTGATGCAGGCTGTCTAATTCGGTAAGGTATCTGTCCTTGATCAGCATAAAGCTGTCTCGCAATTCAGGCTTGACAGGCAGCGACGGCGGTGCGTCCATGGCTAATGGATTGATGGCTTCTCCGTTTTTATAAACCCGGAAATCGAGGTGAGGTCCTGTTGACAATCCAGTTGATCCGACATAGCCGATCACTTCACCTTGCTGCACATGACTGCCTACAGCTAATCCTTTGGCATATCGGCTCAGGTGCATGTACGATGTTGTATACATGGAGTTATGTTTTATCTTTACCGTATGTCCTCCGCCATTCATATAGCCTTTGGCAATGACTGTGCCGGCACCGATTGTCTTGACTGGTGTTCCGACTGGGGCTGCATAGTCTACTCCGTGGTGAGCACGGTAACGCTTCAGGATCGGATGGAAGCGGGCGTTACTGAAACGGGAAGTAATACGGAAGAAGTCGAGCGGTGCTTTCAAGAATGCCTTCCGCAGGCTGTTTCCTTCCGGATCGAAATATTCAAACACGCTGTCCTGCGTAAAAGGGATTGCAGTAAAGGCCTTTCCCTGATGCGTGAAGATGGCTGCATCAATCGATGTAATTTCTAGTGCGATGGTATCATCAATGAAGGCTTCATGATAGATTACCTGGAAAGAATCTCCTTCTTTTACATCGAAGAAGTCAATCTGCCAAGCATATACATCCGCTATCTTTAATGCCAGAAGCGGAGATGCTCCTCCGTCTCTGATTACATTCCAGAGTGAAGAGGTTATAGTACCTTCAATATATTTCCGTTTCAGGGTAATATCTTTCGTATATTCGTATGCCCGGATCGTATCGCCTGTCAGATCGATAACCGCATAATCTGTCAGCGATTTGGCAAAGGCAATATATCGGATAGTAGCCATTGAATCCAATGTTGTCAATGTGCAGAAATGCATGCCAGCTTTCAGTTTAGTCGGGTCGAGTACATGGGCCGAAGCGCGTGTGATGCTGTCTGCCTTTAAGGCCGAAAAGCCTAAGCGGGAAAAGATAATTGCCGGATTGTCTCCTTGCCGGATTTCATATCGGTTTACGTCCATCGAGTCAATGCAGACACCATATTCATAAACATGTTGCAGACTGTCAACCCATTCGCTGTCGACTTCTTCTTCTACTTGTTTTTTAGGTTGGCAACTATTGGTGACAATCAGGGATAAAATGCCTGTTATAATAAAAATGAGGGTAAATTGTTTGTTCATATACTTTATTTTCAACTGAAAACAGTTCATCCGAACAAATATAGGGAATAAAATCAAGTCCTGCAAACTCATTTCCTCATATTTATTGTTTACATTTGTTCTTCATCTATGGATCTTATGGGCATGAAGCGGATAATATACCTTCTATCTTTTATATATAGTTGTCTGTTGGTAACACCTTTGCAGGCCAGGTTGCTGATGGATAAATGTAATTTGCCGGACTTGTCGAACAGTGCTATTTTATGTATGCACCAGGACCGTGATCATTATGTATGGTTTGGCACTTATGATGGATTGAACCTGTATAATGGAGCCGATTCGTATGTGTTCCGTTTTGAACAGAATAATGCAAATTCATTATGCAGTAATATTATCCATAAGATTACAGATGCCGAAGCGGGTTATTTGTGGATATCAACTTCTTTGGGAATTAATAAGTTCTCGTTGGACAAACGAACCGTGGTAGAGTCTTATCCGGGCTATCTGGAATGTTCTTTGCTGGCAACAGACCGGAAGGGAAATACGTTGGCGGTCTGTAAAGAGGGGTTTATTTCGGGATATTCTTTGACCAGTGAAGGTTTCCGGGATTTGCCAAATGAAGAGATTGGTCCTTCGACAGTACGTTATTTGTTCTCGGAAGGAGAAAATACCTTCGTGATGGTCTTGTCGGCAGGTAAATTAAGAAGACTTGAAACGGACTTCTCTGAACAGAATTTTCGGGTGAATTATAGCGATCGGGATATACATTCACGGGCAATTGTGTATGCTACGGTTGAAGAACAGATTCTTTATCTGGTCGATGATCAGGAAGAGTTGTACCAATATGATTTGAGAACCGGCGTGAAACAAAAACTGGCAGCGCTGAAGGGAATGACTCAAAAGTATGGATCTGTTATCAATATCTTGTCTTATGATGGACGGATTTTTGTCTGTTTCCGCGAAGGCTATTTTGTGGATGCTGCTACGTCGCAAGTATGCCTGCAGACGGGCTTTGGCGTATTCTGTGTGATGAAAGACCAGAAGCAGGACTTGCTTTGGATCGGAACGGATGGAAATGGAGTACATGTCTATTATGATAAATCGCAAATATTTGGCTCTTTGCAGATGAGCCAGTTTCCTGTGAATATATATAATCCGATCCGAGGTCTGTTTACGGATGCATATAGAAATCTTTGGATTGGAACTAAAGGCGATGGCCTTTACCGGATTTCGGGTTATGATACGATTGTCGGACAGATTCCGCTTTCGTCGGTCACCAAATATACCATGAACGACGGCTTGCCCAGTAATCGGGTCTATTGTTTTGCTCCCAGTCAGGATACGACTCTTTTCTGGATCGGATCAGACGGCAAAGGTATTTCGTATTATTCTTATACGGACCGGAAAATACATACACTTACGCAAGCGAAGGCAGGTACTGACATTAAGCATGTGCATGCCATTGTAGAAGTCAATGATTCAACACTTTGGTTGGCAACGACCAGTGTCGGTTTGCTGGAAGTCCGTTTGTCTCGTAAAGCTTCCCGGTTGGGAATACGGTCCATAACGTCTTATTTGCCCAAACATGGGACGAACAGTTGTAATGAATTCCAGTCACTTTACTATGATGGTGATTCTCTGTTATATGCCGGGTCGCGTGGCGGCTATGGAGTATTGTGTATGAATGTAAATACGAAGACTTATCGGTTTGCCCGGAAGAACTTTGAAGATCATTCAGCCATCGGTGATGTCCTTTCTATTTGCCGTTCTTCGGATTCCTTGTTTTATATCGGGGCCAGTTCCGGAATGAGTCTGTTGGGCTTGCAGGGTAACCAGGCAACTTATCTGCATCATTACAACCGGAAGGACGGAATTGTAAATGATATGATTCATGGTATATTGGAAGGTCCTGACCACAGTATCTGGATGAGTACGAATAAAGGACTGACTCAATATAATCCGGCGAATAAGTTCTTTCACAGTTATACGGCTCCGACTTTAGATATTATAGAATTCTCAGATGATTCTTATTGCAAATGTCCGTTTACCAGTCGCCTGTTCTTTGGTGGTGTGAATGGGCTGGTCTGGATAAATCCCCAATTTGTATCTCAGACTCAGTCGGATATGGATCTGCATTTCTTTGAAGCGCGGATAGAAGATCAATACGTCTCTTTAGATAGTGCCATGAGGCAAAAGGGACTTGTCGTACCTCATGATGCGCGTGAGGTGCAAATTACATTTGCTGTTCCTGATTATGTGAACAGCGGAAATTATGAATATGCCTATTGTGTGGCAGGATTCAGTACCGAATGGAATGAACTGCGGAGGGAAAATAAGATTACACTATCGTGGTTGCCGCCGGGAAAATATGCATTGAAAGTACGTTACCGTTTAGGCGTATCTGACTATGCAGACAAAGAATACATTTTGCCTATTGCGGTTTTGCCACCTTGGTATCTGACAATATATGCCAAAATCCTGTATTTCCTTTTGGGTATTCTCTTGTTGTTCTCCCTTCAGGTTTTGTATCGCAGGCAGTTGCGCCGAAAGCAGCAGGCTCTTTTGCAGACGATGGATGAGAAGCAAAAGCAAAAGCTATATGAGGCAAAGCTTAATTTCTTTACCCATATTACACATGAATTGTGTACGCCGCTGACCTTGATTACGGGTGTGGATGATTATTTGCAGAAGTATACTTCACAAAAGAAGGATTCAAAACTGCAGTTTTATAGTCGGATCCTGCGGGAGAATGTACTTGAATTGAATCATCTGATACAGGAAATCCTGGATTTTCGTAAGGTTGATGATGATGGATTTAAAGATGTGAAGTTCGCTCCGGCGTCAATTACCGGTTTTCTGCAGCATGAATGCGGACGTTTTGAGGCGATGATCCAACAGCGGAAGATACATTTTAGTTTATCTGTTGCCGATAATCTGATGTGGACAACTGATATTTTGCTGGTAAAGAAGATCTTTTCCAATCTTTTATCGAATGCCTTCAAATATACGCCCGAAGGAGGTGACATTCGGGTCTCAGCAGCGATTGAAGAGGAATGTCTGGTCTTTCGAGTTTATAATACCGGAAAAGGCATTCCGCAGGAAGAGAAAGAACATGTTTTTGACCGGTATTATCTTTTGAAAGATGAAGATGCTGAGGCTGCCACATCCATGCGGATGCGTACCGGACTTGGGCTTTTTATCTGTTACAATCTGGTGCAATTACTGAAAGGCCATATTCGAATTGAAAGTGAAGAAGGCCGGTTTGCTGAATTTATTGTTTCCCTGCCTGCACATCCGGCCGAGGAAAATGTCCTGCCGGAAGAAGTGGAAAAGGAGGAAGCTCCTCTTCCCCGGGAAACCAAGCAGAAAGAGCTGGTCCTGGTTGTCGATGATCATAAAGATATTACATGGATGATTTCGGATGTGTTGTCACCTGATTATCGGGTTCAGGTAGCTTATTCTGCGGCTTCTGCCTTGGAATTTCTTAAACAGGAAACGCCCGTATTGTTGATTACAGATATTATGATGCCGGGCATGAATGGGCTGGATTTGATCTCTACCTTGAAACAGGATAAGTATTTATCTCATATCCCTGTGATTATTGTATCGGCTATGATTTCGGAAAAAGACCAGGCTGAGGGGTTGAACCGGGGTGCTGATGCCTATCTGACAAAACCTTTTTCAGCTGTCGTCTTGAAATCGACGGTCGACCGTCTTGTCACAAACCGGGAGACCATGAAAGAATATTATTATTCACCCGAAAGCGCTTTCCAGTTTTCCGGCGGACAGCTGATACATCAGGAAGATAAGGAGTTCTTGGAAAAGGTGACGGAAATCATCAAAGCCAATATGAATCAGGAAGGATTGAGGCCTGAATTCATTGCCGAACAGTTACACATGAATACCCGTTCGCTTTATCGCCGCTTTAAGAAAATATCAGATATGACACCTTCTGATTACATCAAAGACTGCAAGTTGTCTTATGCGGCTCAGTTGCTTGTAACGACCAATATGAGCGTTCAGGAAATCCTGTATGCCATTGGTAATACGAATAAGTCTTATTTCTACAAGGAGTTTGCCCGCAAATATCAGGTAACGCCAAAGGATTATCGGAACATGAATCAAAAGACTGACAGTGAATGAGGTGTCGAATCTGTCATAAAATGTAGCAAAAAATGCATAATGGTAGATTTTGATACTATCATGGTCGTTTGTGTTCCTCGTTCTCTTTGAAAAAGCTTTTAATATTGCCGTCGAAACGATTTATAATTTCGTGAGCAATATGATGAGATATTCAAAATTGATCTATTCATTGATCGCTGCTGCTTGTTCTGTCGTGGCTGTTGCACAGTCGTCGGTCATTGAACGGGTGAATCCTATTATTGGAACGAACGGCATGGGACATACTTTCCCCGGTGCCTGTGTTCCTTTTGGATTGGTACAGTTAAGTCCGGATACGGATACGATTCCTCATAATGTGGATGGAAAATACCAGCCGCGTGCCTATGAATACTGTGCCGGATATCAATATAAAGACAGCAGTATTGTCGGTTTCAGCCATACTCATTTCAGCGGAACAGGACATTCGGATTTAGGCGATATCTTAATTATGCCTACAACCGGAGCATTGAAACTGAATCCGGGAACGGCTACCAATCCGGATGGTGGTTATCGTTCGCGTTATTCACACGATACCGAAGTTTCGAAGCCTGGATATTATGAAGTCCTGTTGAGTGATTATGGAATCAAGGCTCAGCTGACGACAACGAAACGGGTAGGAGTTCATAAATATACCTATCCGTCGCAGGCAAAAGAACAGCGTATTGTCCTGGACTTGATTCACGGAATTTATAATTATGACGGAAAAGTTCTTTGGGCCAGTTTGCGGGTAGAAAATGATACGTTACTGACCGGTTACCGGATTACGAACGGTTGGGCTCGTACCAATTATACCTATTTTGCTATCTCGTTCTCCAAACCCATCGTTCATTACGGTTGTGAAGAAAAGGCCAAGGTGAGCTATCGAGGCGGTTATGGAAAATTCAATATGAAAGAGAATTTCCCGGATATAGGAGGCCGGAAGATCGTTGCTTATTTCGAATTTGATCCGAAAGTTTCTCAAGACCTGGAAGTAAAGGTCGCTTTGTCGGGAGTCAGCACGGCCGGTGCTTTGAAGAACTTACAGGCAGAGGCTGCTTCTGCCGACTTCAATGAATTGGCCAGCCGGGCTTCGGATACCTGGAACAAGGCGCTTTCAGTGATCGAAGCAGATGGAAATGATGATCAGCTGGCTATGTTATATACTTCATTGTATCATACGATGATCAATCCATGCGTTTATATGGATGTCGACGGTCAGTACCGTGGCATTGATCAGAATATCCATACGGCTGATGGCTTTACTAATTATACCGTTTTCTCGGTGTGGGATACTTATCGGGCTTTGCATCCGTTGTTCAATGTCATCAACCGGCAAGTCAATACGGATATTGCCAAGTCGATGCTGAAACATGCTGAACAGAGCGTGCATAAGATATTGCCTATCTGGAGCCACATGGCGAATGAGAACTGGTGTATGATCGGGTATCATTCCGTATCGGTATTGGCTGATGCAATCGCCAAAGGGCTTCCGATTGACAAAGAAGAGGCTTTAGCTGCGATGATCAGCAGTTCTACGATACCTTATCTGGATGGAATCAAGGAATATATGGAGAAAGGTTATGTTCCGTTAGAGCGGAACGCCAGTGCGGGTTCGCTGACATTGGAATATGCTTACGACGACTGGACAATTTATCAGACAGCTCTTCGTGCCGGAAATCAGCAGGTGGCTGAAACATACAAGAAACGGGCTGCTAATTATAATCAGGTGTTTGATCCGTCAATCGGTTATGCCCGTCCGAAAATGAATGATGGTTCTTTCAAGAAAGACTTTAATCTGCTGAGTACGCACGGTGAAGGCTTTATTGAAGGAAATGCGTTAAACTATTCATTCTACGTGCCGCAGGACGTCAATGGTCTGATCCGGGATATGGGCGGTGAGAAATCGTTTATCGCCAAGCTGGATTCTTTATTTACAATGCATTTGCCGGAAGAGTTCTTTGCTCAGACAGAAGATGTCACCAAAGAAGGTCTGTTAGGTGGTTATGTACAGGGCAACGAACCAAGTCATCATATACCGTTCCTTTATGCCTGGACTTCCAATCCTTGGAAAACACAATACTGGCAACGTGAGATCATGAACAAGATGTATCGGAACAATATTGACGGTTTATGCGGTAATGATGACTGCGGACAGATGTCTGCCTGGTATATTTTCTCAGCTTTGGGATTTTATCCGGTTTGTCCGGGAACAGACCAATATGTATTGGGTGCTCCTTATCTGCCTTATATCAAATTGAATCTGGAAAACGGTAATACTTTTGAGGTGAAGGCTCCGAAAGTGAGCGATAAAAACCGGTACGTCAAGTCGGTGAAGTGGAACGGAAAAACGTATGATAAAGGTTTTATTACCCAGCAGGATATTATGAACGGTGGTGTTCTCGAATTTGAAATGAGTCCGAAGCCGAACAAGAAGCGTTTGTTTACAGGCGACAATCAGCCGTATTCATTGACGCAAGCTGAATAAAGGTATAGTGAGTGTGTTTTTAATCTATTATATAAGAAAATGAAAAGTCGATTTTTACTATCATGTTTCTTTAGTCTGGCATGCTGCTGTTGTATCTCTTGTCAGTCGAATACCACAGAAGAGACGAAAGAAACCGTTTCTGCGAGTTGGGATAATTATGATGTCGGTCAGATTGACTTTCAGGTTTTATCGCCTGAAACACGGGGAGCGGCGATTTACAAGGCAATTATTCCGGATCCGGATACATATATTACCGAGCAGGCTCGTAAAGTGTTGGCTACATTATACTTTTCACCCGAAGACAGTATTCCGGGCATTGAATGTATCCATTATAAATTGAGAGAATATGATGGCGTTTCGGCCAAAGACGGAGCACCTCCTGCAATCACAATTGAGTATAGTACAAAATGGATAGAAAAAAGCTTTGGTGAAGGAGATACTGCGAAGGTGGATTACGAAACACGGGGCGTTCTGTATCATGAGTTGACGCATGGATTCCAATTGGAGCCGCAGGGAATTGGAAGTTATGGAACTAACAAGACTTTTTGGGCGATGATTGAAGGTGTGGCTGATGCTGTTCGTTTGTTGAATGGTTGCTTTACTCCTGAAGATCGGCCAAAAGGTGGTCATTATATGGATGGTTATCGTACGACAGGTTTCTTCTTGGCGTGGTTGACCGAAAATAAGGATAAGGATTTTCTTCGTAAGTTCAACAGAAGTACGCTGGAAGTCATACCTTGGTCTTTTGAAGGTGGCATTCAATATGCTTTAGGTAGTGATCAGCATGTTGATGATCTTTGGAAAGAATACATGAAAGCGATGGGTGACGAGATCTAAGAAGTCTTTGGGTCGCTCGATCGGTAATACGATACATAGGAAGTGTGAATATAGATTATAAGAATTACAAAACCTGGCTATGAAGCAGTTGTGTTAATTATATATATATAAATTAGTTGCGTGTTATTCAATCGGCTGTTTCTTTTCAGGGCGTATGAGCTTCTGAAAAGGAACAGCTTTTTTATTATTGTTTGGAAAGTACCTGTAAGATTCATGAGTGGGATAATTCGAACCTTTTGGAAAAACTTTTGACAGAAATCAACTAATGATTTTCCAGAAGAGGAAATCAGAGCGGATATGAATGTCGGCAGATAACGTCTTTGTATCTTTGCAGCTCGAAATATAAACTGTTTGTGGGCATGAAGATAAGACGTTTACATTATCCGAACGGACTACGAGGCAAGTTGCTGAAACTGACCGGTCCGATTTTCCTTGAAACCTTATTGATTCTGACGTTGGGCGTAGTTGATACGTTGATGTTGAGCCATTATTCAGATAATGCGGTGGCAGCCGCCGGGGTTGTCAATCAGCTGTTGAATATGGTTTTCCTGTTGTTTAATGTAACGGCAGTCGGAACATCGGTCATGTGTGCCTTATATTTTGGCGCAAAAGACACCAAGAGTTTTACACAGGTGGTTGGTGTGTCTTTGCTTTTCAACGCTATTATCGGTATAATTATTAGTGCCCTGCTTACTTTCGGTGGAAAACAGATGCTGGTCTGGATGGATATTCGTCCGAATCTGATGCCTATGGCAGTAACCTATATGCAGATTGTCGGTGGTTTCGGTTTCTTTCAGGCTATCAGCTTTACTGTTTCAGCTGTGTTACGTGCGGCCAACAAGCCGAATTATGCCATGCAAGTAACATGCTTGATTAATATCTTCAATATCATAGGTAACTATTCATTGATTTACGGGCATTTCGGATTTCCGGAAATGGGAATACAGGGAGCGGCCATTTCAACCTCTGTTTGCAGAGGCTTAGGCATGCTCTTTCTTTTCTTTGTCTTATTTAAGCGTTTGATTCATCGGATGCCTTTGGCCTATTTCCGTCCGTTTCCTTTTGATAAGCTCCGGGATGTCCTGAAAGTAGGAATGCCTTCGGCTGCCGAGCAGATTTCTTACGATGCAGCTCAGGTTTGTGTGGTCTATTTCATCAATATGTTAGGGAATGAAGTATTGACTGCCCGGGTTTATATCATGAATATTGTGATTATCGGTTATATATTCTCTTTGGCCATGGCCAGTGCGACTTCCGTTTGTACCGGTAATCTGGTGGGAGCCGGCAAGAAACAAGCAGCATACATCCTAAGTTGGTATGCTTGGAAACGTTCGTTGATGATCACCTTTGTAGCTAGTATGGGTGTTTATTTATGTGGTCGTTTTCTATTGGGATGTTTTACCGAGAATGAATCGATTATCGAGATAGCCATGAGCGCATTGCTGATCGATGTATTCCTGGAACACGGGCGGGCTACGGTATTGATGTTTCTTTTCTGCCTTCGTTCTGTAGGCGATGTCGTTGTTCCGGTCCTGATCGAAATTGTCTGCATGTGGGTTTTTGCTGTTTCTTTCGGTTATTTCATGGGTATTGCCTTAGGCTTGGGCCTTGCCGGTATCTGGGTCGGCTTGGCTTTGGATGAAAGTTCCCGCGGAGTTGTCCTGGCTCTTCGTTGGCGTACACAGAAATGGAAACAACGGAACTTGATTCGATAACCAGATTTTCTAAAAGGAATTTTAAGAGGAAATGATTGTGTTTGGTACTAATTTTAGTATCTTTGTGAAAATACGAATTGGATGGGATCAAAAGAAAAACTGGTTGAACGATTCAAGAAGTTGCCTAAAGATTTTACATTTGAAGAAACTTTAGTATTGCTTCGTATCTTTGGGTATGAGAAACATAATAAAGGAGCAACATCTGGTTCTCGCATTCGCTTTAAGAATGAAGAAACAGGTCAATTTATAGATATAGGAAGTATTATGAAGCATTGGATGATGAAGGCGATTTATCAGCATTTATTAGATCGGGGATTATTAAAATAGCAGTTATGGATTATTTGGAATATAAAGGATATAAAGGTACTGTCGAATACAGTAAAGAAGATAATTGCCTTTTTGGAAAAGTGATAGGCATGTCTCAAGATGTAATCCTTTATGAAGGACAAACGTTAGATGAATTGCGTAGTGACTTTGAGGCAGGTATAGATGATTATATTGCCGGGTGTATTGCTGAAGGAGTAGAACCCAGGAAACCATTTAGTGGGCGTCTTAATCTCCGTATGCCTTCTGAATTACATGTGCGAGTTGCCAGTTTGGCTAATAGTACAGGTACGACCATCAACGATTTTATTAATAAAGCGATTATCCATGAGCTGGATCATCATTGTGCTACCTCTTGAAATGTGACTCTATTAAATATTAATTAGAGTTAAATATAAGGAAGCGGGTGAACATCTGACCCGCTTTTCCCGTCTATATAGGTAAATGAAATTTGATAATACAAATAGAAGAGAGAATATGAAAAAGTTTTTTATGTTTGCTTTGATGATTCCGGCTTTTATCGGATCATTGGTTGCATGTTCAAATGCCAAAATGACGGCTCAGCAATTGGAAGGAAAGTGGAATATTGTAGAAGTAAAAGGTGAAAAGGTAACAGCAGAAAATACACCTTTCATGGAGTTTGACATGAAGGAAAACAAACTGCATGGTAATGCAGGATGTAATATCTTCAACACCGCTGTAACGGTGGATGAAAAAGATGCTTCGGCTCTTTCCATCGCTCAGGGAATAACTACGATGATGGCCTGCCCGGATATGGATACAGAGACAAAGATTTTGCGGTCTTTTGAATCAGTAAAAGGCGTTAAAGCCGGTGCAAATGCCAATGAAGCTCAGTTGGTGGATGGCGAAGGAAATGTGGTGTTCTTGTTGCAAAAGTAAGGACGTAGTAATAGTCTGTATCAAAATATAAAGATAAAACACAGAGGCACAAAGCCACAGAGGGAATTTATTTAGGTATAAATGAAATAAAAAACTCTGTATCTTGGTGCCTCTGTGTTTAAATCCATTTTATAAGGCATGTTTATTTATTCGTCATAATCCGGATATAACAAGTATTTCTGACGCATTTCTTTATATTGGTCCAGCTCTTCTTGCCAGGAAGCCTTTATTTCCTCTTCTGTAAGTCCATCTATGATTTGCTGACGGAGTTTATCTGTTCCTGCCAGCAGGTCGAACCACTTGGCACGCGAGAAGAAAAAGTCGGTATTCTTTCCTGTCTTCTGGTAAAAATCTAAGACAAAACGCAGCGTCAAACCTCCTTCAAAAGGATATTCCTGTAAGTTGATTCCATAGCAGAGTTTGTCTTTCTGCAATGGGTTGGTATCAAAGCCTGGCAGTGAAACAGGTGTGAACGTATAGTCTCCATATTTTTCATCCGGATAACCGATCATTTGAAAAGGATGATAGGTGCCGCGCCCGATACTGAACGGTGTTGCCTCGAAGAAACAGAGTGACGGATAAAGCCGGATCGCCTGATCATTGGGTAAGTTGGGCGAAGGTTTGATCGGTAACCAGTACGGATCACCATGTTTCCAGTTTTCAACCTTGACAATATGCAGGTTACAGGATTTCTTTCCGGTCTTCAACCAACCTTCTTCGTTGATCATCCAGGCCAATTCGCCAACGGTCAGGCCGTGCAATAAAGGAATCGGGTCAACTCCAACAAACGATTTGAATTTATCTTGCCGGATCGGTCCATCCACAAAGTCATTCGGATTCGGACGATCTAACACGATAAACTGTTTCTTGTTTTCTGCGCATGATTCCATCACATAATGCATCGTACTGATATACGTATAGAAGCGGGTTCCTACATCTTGGATGTCAAAAACGACGACATCTATATCTTTCAGCTGCGAAGCTGTCGGACTTTTATGTTTTCCGTAAATTGAAACGATAGGAATACCTGTTTTAATATCTTTACTATCCTTTACCTTCTCTCCGGCATCAGCCGTTCCTCTGAAGCCATGCTCGGGAGCAAACACACATCTGACATCGATTCCGCGTTCGAGCAAGACATCCAGTAAATGCTGTTGCTGTTCGCCCAGACAAGAAGTCTGATTAACCACCAGTCCGACTCGCTTATCTTTCAGAAGCCGTGTTACTACTTCGATTCGCTCAGCGCCGACTTTAAGCTGGGTACTGCCTTGGGCTGAACAAAAAACTGGGGTATTCCATAAAAGAATAATCAAACATATAACCATTCGTATTCTTTCCATATCCGTTTTTAGATTAATTCCTGTTAGGGCAAAGATAAATAATTTTGTTTATTCGTTTCTATTTTATAGGCAGATAGTCTGGAAGAATCAATTGAAATTATATGATAAACTAATTGTTTGACATCTGTCGAAAAGCTTTACTACTACTGTCAAAAAGCTTTAGCACATATATGGAAAAGCTTTACGACATTTGTCAAAAATATAAATTCCCATTATTTTTTGCCTTTGAGTTCATATGAATACATCAATAGACCTATGGATCAGTGATTGGAAAATATCTGAAAAGAATGAAGCCTTTGTATAATTTTTTTTACATTTGCCTTGAAAATAATATAAAATGAAAGACAAAGACTTTGCAAAGGTATATGAGCGGAATTATAAACGTTCGTTTCTGTTTGCCAAATCGTATGTACACGATGATTTGGTAGCAGAAGATATTGCTGCTGAATCTTTGTTTAAATATTGGCAAATCTGCCGGGAATCGGAAGAAAATGTTTCCGAAGCGATGCTGGTCACTATACTGAAAAACAGAGCGATCGACCATTTACGGGCAGAGATGCATAAACAGATCGCTTTGGAAAGTATGGCCGAAACGGCTATGCGGAATCTGGAAATACAAGTTACCGCTTTGGAAGCCTGTGACCCGAACGAACTGTTTTCGGAAGAAATCCAGCGGATTATCCAGCAGACTTTAAAAACGTTGCCAGAACAGACGCGCGAAATCTTTTGGTTAAGCCGATATGAAAACTTGTCGGTAAAAGAAATAGCCGAAAAGAAAAACCTGACACCCAAAGCTGTAGAGTATCACATCACAAAATCATTGAAAGCCATGCGTATCGCCTTGAAAGATTATTTACCGCTGTGGCTTATCTGGTTCTATTGGTATCAGAATTGATTGGATTTCACACCCTTCACAGGAAATCACTTATTAACAAGGGGATAGACAGGTGTGTGAACCCTATTTTGTTTTTTAGAAATAGTAGTATCTCAGTATGAGGAAAAGGAAAACCAGTCGTCTCATCTAATTTTTTCTCAAAAAAAATCTATTTTTGTTTAGGGATATCTTTTCGTGAATCGTTATAATAGAAAATTCAGTAAGAATATGGATGAATTGTTGATGAAATACATAAAGGGAGAAATAACACCGGAAGAAAGAGAAAAGGTGGTGCGTTGGCTGGACGAAGATCCGGAACACATGCATCAGTATCGTTCTTTACGGAAGCTTTATGATATTTCTTTGTGGAGTCCGATTGAAGAAACCCGGCAAGAGGAAAAACAAACACGGACATTCAAGCCGGTTTGGATTGAATTCTTGAAGGTGGCAGCCGTTATCCTGATTACCTTTTTAGGAACAAAAGCTTTCTTTGACGGAAAAGATGATCCGGTAAATATGCAAACCGTAATTGTTCCGGCCGGACAACGGGCCGAACTGCTATTGGCCGATGGTACTAAAGTCTGGTTAAATTCTCGTTCGAAGTTAAAATTCCCGGATCGCTTTCAAAAAGACGCCCGGAAAGTAGAATTGGATGGAGAAGGATATTTTGAGGTGACCCATCAGGAAGAAGCTCCTTTTACGGTTCATACCTCCAAATATGATGTGAAAGTATTAGGTACCGAATTTAATGTAAAGGCATACAAAGATAAAGAACAGTTCGAAACCTCTTTGTTGAAAGGAAGCGTGGAGGTTTCAAATGCGAATAAATCGCAGACGATTCGTTTGAAACCGGATGAACAAGTGGTTAGTGACGGAGGTCAGCTGGTACGTTCAACCATTCAGGATAAAAACTATTTTCGTTGGAAAGAAGGATTGCTCTGCTTGGATGACGAGTCCATTGGTAGTCTGATAGAGAAACTGGAGTTATATTACGATGTTAATATTGTAGTTCAAAGACCTTCGCTGATGAAATACCATTATTCCGGTAAATTCCGTATTCGGGATGGTGTAGAACACGTATTGAAAGTATTACAACTAAAGCATAAATTTACCTATACAAAAGATGAAGAATTGAATCAAATCATTATAAAATAAGTAACCTGTTAAATCGAATGCCTATGGTAGAATGACGAAAAGAAACTAAAAATTCGGAAGATGCTGCAACATCTCCCGAATTTGTAAGTCAGTTTGTGATTGACTTCTCCTTAAATCAATTTTTTATTACTAACTTAACACTACAAATGTATGAAAAATATTTGTACCAGGCTGTTATTGCCTAAAATTAAAACACCTATAAAAACAAATCGAGCCATGAAATTAACTTGTGCTTTGTTACTTACCGCCTCTATGGGCGTCTTCGCGACGGGTAATGCACAAACCATGCGTGTAAATATTCAAGCAGATAATGTATCTACTGAAAAAATTCTTTCAGAAATAGAGAAGCAGACCGATTATCTGTTTGTCTATAACAAGAAAGAAGTAGATCTGAAGAGAAAAACGAGTGTCAATGCAGTCAACAAAACAACTGCCGAAGTTTTATCAACCATCTTTAATGGTACGGATATCATCTATGCCATCGAAGGAGAAAACATCATGTTGATGAGGAAAGAGCAAAACCTGGCTGTTGTACCGGATGCTGTTCAGCAAGGAAATATTGTAACTGGAAAGATCGTTGATAAAGATGGAAATCCGGTAATTGGAGCAAACGTCTTAGTTAGAGGAACTTCAAACGGTACGATATCCGATATGGAAGGAAGATTTTCTTTGAATGTTCCCCAAAATGCAGTATTACAGGTCTCTTATATTGGTTATTTGACTCAAGAAGTACAAGTTAAGGACCAAAATAAACTGAATATTTTACTAAGAGAAGATACTCAAAGTTTGGAAGAAGTTGTTGTGGTTGGTTATGGAACACAGAAAAAAGGTGAAGTAGCTAGTGCTATTTCTTCTATAAAATCAGAAAAATTTATTAAAACTCCATCGGCAGACCCTGCTCAAATGATAAAGGGACAAGTTCCTGGATTAACTATTACAACTCCAGATGCAAATCCTACTTCAACCTCTGAGATATCTCTACGTGGTATAACAACCTTGAAGGCTAGTACAAGTCCTTTGGTCTTAATTGATGGGATTCCAGGTGATTTAAATTCAGTTTCACCGGATGACATTCAGCAGATTGATGTTTTGAAGGATGGTTCTGCAGCAGCTATCTATGGTACTCGTGGAACGAATGGTGTTATTTTGATTACTACGAAAAATGCATTAGGAGAAATGCCAACAGAGGTGGATGTAAATGCCTATGTTTCTACCCAACAAATCGTTAAGAGATTACCTTTTATGAATGCTGAAGAAATGCGTCAGCGAGTGGAAGAAGGTATTCCTGGAGCACAAGATGACGGTGCAAATACAGATTGGTTGGATGAAGTAACACGTACTCCATTTACACAAATCTATAATATTAGCTTACGTGGAGGTAGTAAGACTACGAACTATGTTGCTAGTTTTGAGTATCGAGGATTGAATGGTTTAATACAAAGGACCAATAACCAAATGTATTATCCACGAGTAGAAATTACGCATCGGATGTTTAATAATAAGTTGAAACTGAATGCTAGTTTGAGTGGATATAAACAAACTTATTTCTCAGGTTCTGATGGCGGTAGCTATAATAGCGAAGTTTATCGTAATGCTTTAATCTACAACCCGACTACACCAGTTTATCAACCGGATGGTAGTTATTCAGAAAGTACAAAGAATGAATACTATAATCCTGTTGCACTATTGAATGAGGTGGAAGGAGAAAACCAGGCAACCAATTTGAGAATGTTTGCGAATGTAACTTATACTCCAATTGAAGGATTAGATATCAAGTATTTAGTTTCATCGAATACGTATAATCAAGTAAGAGGATACTATGAAACGCAGAGTCATAAATCTACTTGGCGTGATGGTAAAAATGGTTTTGCTTCAAGAGGTACTACCCGAAAAACTCAAGATCTGTCAGAGTTAACGGTACAATGGAGAAAAACATTATTTAAGGATCATTCGTTTACACTGTTAGCAGGTTATAGTTGGCAAAAAGATCATTATCAGAATTATTGGATGCAAAATTACAATTTCCCGTCAGATGACTACACCTATAATAATATGGGGGCTGGACAAGCATTAAAGGATGGTAAAGGCTCTGAATATTCTGAGGCTAATGAAAGTAAACTGATAGGTTATTTTGGACGATTAAACTATAGTTATAAAGGGAAATATATGCTTGCTGCCAGTATTAGGCGAGGGATCTACCAAATTTGGCGCAGATCATAAATGGGGTAATTTCCCTTCTGTATCAGCTGCATGGAATATAAAAGGAGAAGATTTCTTGAGCAACGTAGATTTATTGTCTGTGTTAAAATTACGTGCTGGTTATGGAATTACGGGAACCGTTCCTGATAATCCTTATATGTCATTGAGTACATTGAACTTTGATAATTATGTCTATTTTAATAATCAATGGATTAAGACTATTAGACCTAGTTCTAATGCCAATCCGGATTTACGGTGGGAAAAGAAGAAAGAGATAAATGTTGGTTTTGACTTTGGCTTTTTAGAAGATCGTATTAGTGGTAATATCGATTATTACAATCGTAAAACAGAAGATTTATTGTGGGATTATACAGTACCTTCACCTCCTTATTTATACTCAAGTATGGTCGCAAATGCCGGATCAATGAGAAATCAGGGAGTTGAAATTGGAGTTACAGTAGTTCCTGTACAAACCAAAGATTTCGAATGGATAACTTCAATGAATTATTCGACAAATAAGAATGAACTGCTGTCATTGTCAAATGATCAGTTTGTATCAAGTGGCTATTCAGACCAAGGATCAACGGGAGAACCGTTGCAAACGAATACTCATAGAATTCAAGAAGGGCAACCAATTGGTAATTTTTTGGGATACAAGGCTATTGATATAGATGAAAACGGACATTGGATTATAGAAGGAGCTGATGGTAATCCAAAACCCATTTCAGAACAACAGCCAACAGATAAGCAAATTATTGGAAATGGTTTGCCAAAGCATTACTTGAATTGGAACAATTCGATTAATTGGAAAGGATTTGATTTTAATGTAACGATGCGTGGTGCATTTGGTTTTGATATATTAAATATGCCAAGATTACAATATGGTGCTCCAGTTATGTTGGCAAGAGGAAATGTTTTAACTGAGGCTTTTGATACTAAGTTTGGAAAGGTACCATTAGCAGTTGATCAAGAGCTCCAATATGTGAGCTATTATATCGAAAAAGGAAACTATTGGAAAATAGATAATGTGACACTGGGCTATACTTTTAATTTTAATACTTGGATAAAGCGGTTAAGGATTTATGGGCAAGTCTCAAATTTAGCGACGATAACAGGATATTCAGGTATAGATCCCGAAGTAAGTATTAGTGGTTTGGCACCCGGAGTTGATAATAAGAATCGTTATCCTTCTACTCGAACTTATACGCTAGGTGTTTCAGTTAAATTTTAAATTATGATAGATATGCGGAACTATATAAAATTATTTTTAGGTGTTTGTTGTTCTGTTTCGTTATTTGTATCATGTAGTAATGATATGGATGAAACAGTATATTCTTCGATTACAGAACAAACCTATAATTATACAACAGAAGATTTTCAACCGGCAGTAGCAAGTGTATATAATTATTTACGTAGCAGTACAGATCATTGGGGATATTTTGCAGCGCAAGAAGTTAGTGCGGATGCTATTGTGATGCCGCCTAATGCTTCTGGATGGGATGATGGAGGAGTTTATAGACGTATGCACTATCAGACTTGGAACTCAGAACAAGACCATGTGAAAAATATTTGGTCTTGGTTCTATCAAGGAGCATTGTTATGTAATAAAGTTATAGAACAATTGGAAAGTGGAACGATTCCAGCGCCATCTGATGCTGATAAGGTTCAAGGCATAGCAGAAGTAAGGGCTATGCGAGCTTATTATTATTGGCAAATCTGTGATAATTTTGGAGATGCCCCCTTGGTTACTACAACTTCTATGGACTTACCTGCTAAAAATACTCGTAAGGAGTTATTTGATTTTGTAGAAAAAGAATTATTGGAAGTTATCCCGGACTTAAGCGAAGAATCTGGTGTAAATTACTATGGGCGTATGAATAAGTGGGCTGCAAAAGCCTTATTGGCAAATTTATATTTAAATGCAGAAGTATACGTAAATGAAAATAAATATCAAGATTGTATTACTCAATGTGATGACATCATCAATAGTGGTAAGTATACATTAGCCGATAATTATAAAGATCCATTTAGAGCTCAAGGTGTGGAGACCTGTAAAGAAATCATCTTTACAATTCCGTATGATGAGAATTTTGGTACGGGTAATAGTATTTGGATGTTTTCTTGGCACGGTGAGTTGAAGAAGAAGTATAATACGACAGATACTCCTTGGGGATGTGGGTCTGCGATGGGTGTTACACAATTTATAGATACATATAATGTGGAAGATTCTCGTTTAGAAGATACTTGGTTAATGGGGCCACAATATGCCGCAGATGGCGTAACTCCGTTATTAGGAACATACGATAAAATGGGAGAACCTATCGTTTATACAAAAGATATTCCTGATGGGAATTATACAAGTGAAATGGAAGGTTATAGAATGAACAAGTATGAAGTAGAAGCTGGTTCGTTTACAAGTTCTAATACAGATATCCCAATTTATCGTTATGCGGAAATTTTGATGATGAAAGCTGAATGTTTGTTAAGAACAGGACAAAGTGGTGCAGGTGCATTAGTGACTCAGGTTCGTCAACGAGCTTTTAAAGATAATCCGGAATTGGCGGTTGTTACAGATGATGAATTAAAACAGAATTCATGTTACCAATATGGATATGTAGAGAATTACCAGATTGTTGATAAAGGAAATACTGATCCAGTTCAATTTGGACGTATGTATGATGAATTAGGCTGGGAGTTTGCTTGGGAAATGCACCGTAGAAGAGATGCGATTCGATTTGGTGTTTATACAACAAAAAGCTGGTTGTCTCATAAACCGGAAGGAGAGTATCGTTCTGTATTCCCAATACCGGAAACAGTATTGACTTCTAATCCAAATTTGGAACAGAATCCTAATTACTTATAAGTTTATCCAAAGCCTGCTCTTTGGGGCAGGCTTTAAAATAAATAGATATGAGTCTTTTTAGAAGTTGGTTGGTATGTTTGGGATTGTCCTCATCAATTTTTTCTCAGGCTCAAATACTGAATTCTTGTTTGCTGGAGCAATATGTAGATCAGTTTAATGCAAATGATGAAGAATTATATACGCAATATATTTCTAATGCAGAGGCGAAAGAATTTTTGAGGAAAAATATTCCGTTGTTTGAGTGCCCGGATAAAGCGATAGAGGAAATTTATTATTTCCGTTGGTGGACTTATAGGAAACATATAAAGCAGACACCAGTAGGTTTTATTATTACAGAGTTCTTGCCTGATGTATCTTGGGCAGGAAAGTATAATGGAATTTGTTGTCCTGCTTGGTTTCATTTTCGAGAAGGGCGTTGGATACATAATAAGGTTTATTTAACGGATTATGCAGATTACTGGTTAAAAGGTGGAGGGGCATTACGTTCTTATAGTTTTCCTGTTGCGGATGCATTGAATCAGTATAGTCTTGTACTGGGGGATAAAGATGAGTTAGAGAAATATTTCCCTGAATTGTTAGAAAATTATTATGCTTGGAAAAAAGAAAAATTTGTTCCAAATGTAGGGTTGTTTTGGCAAATTGACGGGGAAGATGGCATGGAAGTATCCGTCGGAGGAAGTGGTTATAGAGCAACAATTAATTCTTATATGGCTGCTGATGCAATTGTATTATCAGAATTAGCAACAGAGCAAAACGATTCAATTGCAACTATTTTAAGTAATGAAGCAAAGAGTTTAAAGGAAAATATCTTCCAAAAATTATGGGATAAGGATGCAGAATTTCTTAAAGTCTTACCTAAGGGAGAAGAGTATATGTTGAAAGACGTTAGGGAATTACATGGTTATACTCCTTGGGCTTTTAGCTTAGCTGATGAAAACTATGCTGTAGCTTGGAAATATCTGATGGATACTAATTACTTTTTGGCACCATATGGATTAACTACTGCAGAACAATGTCACCCTGGTTTTAAAGTTGTTTATGAAGGACATGAATGCCAATGGAATGGTCCATCATGGCCATTTGCAACTTCAATGACTTTAATAGCCTTGGCTAATCTTTTGAATGAACAAAATCAAAAGTATGTGTCGAATAGGGATTATTATATGCTCTTATCTATTTATGCGAAAAGTCAGTATCGTTTGTTGGAAAGCGGAGTGAGAATTCCTTGGATTGATGAGAATTTGAATCCCTATACTGGTGATTGGCTATCCAGAACGATGTTGTTACAAAAGGGTAGTGTTTTAAAGGAACGAGGACGTGATTATAATCATTCTTTATTTTGTGATTTGGTAATATCAGGACTTATAGGATTGAGGCCTAGAGAAGACAATATTTTAGTTGTCAATCCTCTGATCACGGAAGGAATGTGGGATTATTTCTGTTTAGATAACATATTATATCATGAAAAAATAATTACTATTGTATATGATAAAACTGGGGAAAAATATAATAAAGGGAAAGGTTTTTCTATATTTGTAAATGGGCAAAGAAAAGCTTTTTCTCTGGTATTGAGTAAAGTAGAAGTAGAATTATAATAAATCAAACATCATGAAAAATCTTATCATTGTGTCAGCGGCTTGTTTGGCTTTGGTGGGCTGTACAGGGACGAAAGAAGCGCAGAAAGAAGATGCGCCATTAAAGAAAATCAGTCAAGTGGACTTTTCGCATGTGAAAATAGAGGATGGGTTTTGGTCTCCTCGGCTGAGTAAACATACAACGGCTACGTTGCCGGTTTGTATTGATCAGATTGAGAATCAGACAGGGCGTATCCGTAATTTTGAGAATGCAGCGAAAGGAGAAGGGGAACATTCGGGTATTTTCTTCGACGATTCGGATGTATACAAAGCGTTGGAGGGTATCGCTTATAGCTTGATTAATAATCCGAATCCGGAATTGGAAAAGAAAGCAGATGAATGGATAGACAAAATGGCAGCGGCTCAGCAACCGGATGGGTATATCAACACATATTATACGTTGACGGGCTTGGATAAGCGCTGGACGAATATGGATATGCATGAGATGTATTGTGCTGGTCACATGATGGAGGCGGCTGTCGCTTATTATCAGGCTACGGGAAAAAGGAAGTTGCTGGATGTGAGTATCCGAATGGCTGATCATATGATGAGTGTTTTTGGTCCGGGAAAACGGCATTGGGTACCAGGACATGAAGAAATTGAACTGGCTTTGGTGAAGTTATATCAGACAACTGGAGAAGTTAAATATCTGGACTTTGCCAACTGGTTGCTGGAAGAAAGAGGCCATGGTTATGGAAGTAAAGGAGATGGTGGAGACTGGAATCCAGAATATTATCAGGATGTAGTGCCGGTGCGGGATCTAGAAAGCATCTCTGGTCATGCAGTCCGCTGTATGTATTTATATTGTGGTATGGCAGATGTTGCAGCTTTGAAGCAAGATACTGGCTATGTAGAGGCTATGAACCGTTTGTGGGATGATGTCGTATTGCGGAATATGTACGTTACTGGCGGTATCGGATCTTCTCGTCATAATGAAGGTTTTACCGAAGATTACGATTTACCGAATCTGGACGCTTATTGTGAAACATGTGCTTCTGTGGGTATGGTGTATTGGAACCAGCGCATGAATCAGTTTACGGGTGATTCCAAGTATGTGGATGTACTGGAACGTTCGATGTATAATGGCGCTTTGGCTGGTGTTTCATTGAGTGGCGACCGTTTCTTCTATGTGAATCCGTTGGAGTCGAAAGGTGATCATCATCGGCAGGCTTGGTATGGATGCGCCTGCTGTCCGAGTCAGATTTCCCGTTTCTTGCCTTCTATCGGAAATTATATTTATGGCGTTTCCAACGACGCTTTGTGGGTGAATTTGTTTATTGGTAATACGACGAAGGTAAAAGTGGGTGATCAGGATGTGACGATCCAGCAGAAAACTAATTACCCGTGGGATGGAAAAGTAGAACTGAAGGTGTCAGCAGCACAGGCTTTGGATAAAGAATTACGTATCCGTATTCCGGGCTGGTGTAAAGAATATCAGTTATCGGTACAAGGTCAGGCCGTGAAGGCTTCGGTAGATAAAGGCTATGCGGTGATTAAGGAATGGAAACCGGGTGATGTGATTTCTTTGGAAATGGAAATGCCAGTAGAGAAGGTCGCTGCTGATCCACGTGTAAAGCAAGATGTTGGTAAGCGAGCTATTCAGCGTGGTCCATTAGTTTACTGTCTGGAAGAAGTAGATAATCAGAAGAATTTTGATCAGTTACAATTAGAAGCCGGAACTACTTTCGAAGTGGTAGATGCTCCAGAATTGTTGGGCGGTGTTAAACTGATTAAGGCTCAATCAGGAAAACAACAGATGACTTTTATTCCGTATTATGCATGGGATAATAGAGAGGCAGGTAAAATGAAAGTTTGGATTGACTATCAGGAATAATATTACTAGATTAACCATGAAAAGAAGAATTGCTTTATATGCAGCTTCTCTGGCGGTGTTTGCCTGTTCTTCGGTACAGGCAGAGGAGATAGGTTTCTCTGGGAACTATCAGAACAATCGTCAGCCTTTGCTGCAGAAAGAATATATAGAGTTGCCTTTGGGGACAATCCGGGCGGAAGGTTGGATGGAAGATCAGTTACTTCGGATGAAGAATGGTATGACAGGACATCTCGATCAGGTCTATGAACAGGTGATGGGTAAGCGTAATGGCTGGCTTGGGGGTGATGGTGATGTTTGGGAACGAGGACCGTACTGGATTGACGGTTTGTTGCCTTTGGCTTATATTTTGGATGATGAAGAACTGAAGAAGAAAGTACAGCCATGGATTGAATGGTCGTTGGCTTCACAAAAGGAAGACGGATATTTTGGTCCGGATACGGATCGCTCGTATGAACCCGGCTTACAGAGGGATAATGCTCACGATTGGTGGCCCAAGATGGTAATGCTGAAAATTATGCAACAGTATTATTCGGCTACTGGTGATAAACGGGTAATTCAGTTACTGACTAATTATTTTAAGTACCAGCTGAAGACTTTACCGGAAAGCCCATTAGGGCATTGGACCTTTTGGGGAGAACAACGCGGTGGAGACAATTTGATGGTGGTGTATTGGTTGTATAATATTACTGGTGAAAAGTTCCTGTTGGAGTTAGGAGAGCTGATTCATAAGCAGACTTTTAATTGGACGGATATCTTTCTGCACCAGGATCATTTGAGTCGACAGCTAAGTTTGCATTGTGTGAATTTGGGACAGGGTTTTAAAGAGCCGGTTGTATATTATCAGCAGAATAAGGATCCGCAGCAGATTATGGCTGTAAAACAGGCCGTGAAACAGATTCGTAATACGATCGGATTACCGACAGGTTTGTGGGGTGGCGATGAATTACTTCGTTTTGGTAAGCCAACTGCCGGTTCGGAATTGTGTACGGCTGTCGAGATGATGTTTTCGTTGGAAGAAATGTTGGAAATAACGGGAGATGTTGAATGGGCCGATTATTTGGAGCGAGTAACTTATAATGTATTGCCAACGCAGATTACCGATGATTATTCGGCCCGTCAGTATTATCAGCAGTTTAATCAGGTAAATGTGACACGTGATTATCGGGAGTTCTCGACACCACATGAAGATACGGATATTCTCTTTGGAGTATTGACAGGTTATCCTTGCTGTACATCTAATTTACATCAGGGCTGGCCAAAGTTTGTACAGAATTTATGGTATGCAACAGCCGATAATGGTATAGCTGCTTTAGTTTATGGCCCGTCTCAAGTTACGGCAAAAGTGGCAGACGGTGTAGGAGTGAAGATTCAGGAAGAAACGGCCTATCCGTTTGATGAGGCTATTCATTTCCGGGTATCATTTACAGATAAATCGGTGAAAGAGGCTTTCTTCCCCTTCCACTTCCGTGTGCCTGGCTGGTGCCAGCGACCGGTAGTTAAATTGAATGGTAAAGTCATTGATGTGGATTTGTATCCGGGAGAAGTTGCTCGGGTAAACCGGACTTGGAAAGCCGGCGATTGCCTGACTTTGGAATTGCCGATGGAAGTGGCTGTCAGCCGTTGGTATGATGGTGGAGCTGTAGTCGAACGTGGTCCGCTGTTGTATGCTTTGAAGATGCAGGAGAAATGGGAAAAGAAATCATTTGAAGCCGATAAAGTGGTGACTTATGGTCCCTGGTATTATGAAGTAACATCGGATACACCTTGGAATTATGCGTTATCGGAATCTTCATTTGCTCCTGAACGGATTCAGCAAAGTTTTATCGTTGAGAAACGTCCGTCGGTAACTGGTTATCCGTGGAATGTGGAGAATGCTCCGATCTCTATCAAGACTCAAGCCAAGCGGGTTAAGAATTGGACGTTGGTACGTGGCTCGGCAGGACCAGTCGCTTATTATACACAAATGGAAAACGATACGGAAGGAGAAGAAACCATCGAACTGATTCCGTATGGTTGTACGACCTTACGTATTGCTGAATTCCCGGTTAGGAGGTAAGTTCAGTTTGATGTATCTTGAGAAGATTGATAAAATAAATAAAGGTGCTTCGGGAGGTTATTCCGAGGCACCTTTATGATTAGGCAGAATGGATAAACACTGTTTTTACCAGTGTGACCAACAGGATAAGACCGATTCCGCTACAGAAAAGGATTAATAAGTTCTTGACTGTTTGTCGCGAGGGTTTTGTTTCCTGATGGGTATAATTGGCATAATATTCTTTGAAAAAACAATAGAGTGCCGGTACAGATGCACTCGACAGCAAGAAATCTTCCGGAATATTGAAGTAATACGTTTTCGTTAATCCGATAACCGACCAATGTGTCAGGCAGAGAATCAGGAAAAGATTAATCTTTTCAGAGAAGAGCAACATAATGCCCAATGTGAAAACTACAACCGAACAAGGCATGACTGGTGAGGTTATCATCGGGAACGTGAGTCCGCGTAATAAGGAAATCACGGGATAAACAAAAGGCATGGCCAGTAAAAGATAAGCCAGCTTGTCGTATTTGCGTGTACGGTTGAAGCTTGTGTAACCAACCTTCAAATCCCAAATCCAGACAAGTGCCAGCAAAGCCCAGATTAGAGCCATCACTTCATTGTAAGCACGAGTACCGCAGTCGAAGTAATAATAGGCAATGGATAGCCACAGATAAACACCGGCCAGATAACATTTCATGCTGTTCTTTACCCAAGTCCGTGGGCGGTAAAACAACAAGACGCTTAATAGGATACCTATTCCGACGATGATTAGCTGATATATCCAGCTCCAGCTATTGTAATGTGCAATGGTTTGCCAAAATATTTCCATAGATTATTCCTCCTCTCCTGGTTTACGTCGGGTTAAAGAAAAAGCTCGTTTCGAGAATATGAAGTGCGGCAAAGTAGCCCCGGCAGCCAATAATGAGATGACTGTTGTCGTTACGATCGTATTTGAAAAGAACATTCCCATGTATTTCATCTTTTCTTGTGGATCGTCCATTGTTTGCAGGAACATGATCAGTGAGAAGATCATGTTGTATGCAAATTTCCCCGGTACCATAGGTAATAAGGCCGGAATATAAAGTACGGTCATCGGGCAGAATACTTTCTTCCCCAACCAAAGACTACCAAACCCGATTGTCAGAGAACCGAATAGGGAAGAAGTGGCAATATCCCAACCTAAATATGTCATCAGGCAGAAACGGCAGGCGTGACCTACGGCTGCTAATAAGGCAATATAGCGGAAAGCCCGCAAAGGAGGATCTGAAATAGCTCCGAATCCCACACCGGCCACAGCGGCAAACAATCCATCCAGTAATATATCTACAAGTATCATATCAAACTGTTTTTAACCAACATCAATGTAAAAGACATGCCGATGGCAATACATATAATTAATAGAAAGGCACTGATCAGACGAGAGCAGCCGATGAGCGTCTCACCTTCTACAATGTCGATGATACCGTTGATCAACGGTACACCCGGAATCAGGTAGAGAACACTTGTAGCCAAGGCGATCTCGGAAGTCGTATCAAAGATCAAAGAGGTAGAAGCACATAGCGATGCTACAAATGCGCTGACGGCAAAGACCACATAATGATTGATGTGATTGGCTTGCATCCGTTGACGGAGAAACATACCGGTAATCGTAGCCGAAAGAACAATTCCCATCGACAACCAGTCGCCACCAAATAGTCTGCAAAAAGAAGCATTGGCTAATCCGACCAAAATTAAAACGAACATAGGATCCATCTTTGGAGCAGATACAATTTCGTCATATTTGCGGCGAACTTCTTCTAAAGGTAGATGGCGATCGTATGTTTCCCAACTTAAGGCACTTAGTTCTGCATTGTGTTCAAAACTGATGGGTAATGCTGGGATGTCAACTACTTCACTATATGTTTCTCCCGTTTCATTGTGCGTGGCAGAAATCACGATTGTCTTTTGTGAAATATTTAATTTAATATCGGTATTGAACGCTTTGCCAATGCGTTTAGAGCTGCGTTTCACACGCGATGTATGAACTCCACACCCCATCATGTGTGCTGCATATTCGGCGATGAACTTTGCTACAGACAACAGAGATTCATTTCTTTCCATAAAATATATTGTAATAGATGATAACCTAAAGCCGTTAATATTTCCTTCAAAGAAAAATCTTCGTATAAAACGGGTGCAAAGGTACAAAAAACTCTGTAACAATGAGTAGAAACACTCAGTTTTCAATCATTAGAAGAAAAAATAAGCCAAAGAAGTTGTATACTATTTAATTCTTTCTATCTTTGTAATGAAATAATCGGTTCCGTGGTAAATCCTTCATTTACTCGGATTAAAAGGGAATCAGGTGTGAGTCCTGAACAGTCCCGCTGCTGTGAAGCTCCGATATACATCTTGAAATACCTCGTTGCCACTGGTTTTTAGCCGGGAAGGCTTCAAGATGGGAGTCAGTCAGAAGACCTGCCGTTACTCTTTATTACTGTTTTAACTCGTGGGATTAGTAAAACAGTGTAGTATATATTCTTTGCATATAAATGCTTCTTCGGCAAAAGACTGTCCTTTTGGCGAAAGTAAATATATCTGTTTCAGGTAAGCTTCTTATGGGGCATTATCTGCAGTAGAAATTAGTAAGACCTATATTAGTTGTTAGTAATGTTTTTCTTTTTAAGCTAAGCGCTGAGGAGCCTTCGTCGAAGTGATTCGCCGGAGGCTTTTTATTTATGTATAAGTTTAGATAGTAGAATCATTATTCTCAACTAAAAACAAAGAAACCCGGTTTGTCTTCACAGATAACCGGGTTCTTTAGTCATTGTGTAAATAGTTTAGCATTTATATATAGGGAGTGTGTGTATAAAGCAATTTAAGCGTAGCCTTTCAGCATTCCATAGAAATACAGAGGCTTTAGTACATATACTTTAAGTAACCATGCAGCCCATTGTTCTTTCGACATATCCAACATCGAGAATGGAAATGATATCTGCGGATTCTTGTCATAATCAAATTCGCACAGCAATACATGTCCATAATCTGTTACAATCGGGCAAGCTGCATAGCCGTTGTATTTTTCTGTTGGTTCTTTTCCTTCCATTAGAGCAATCAGGTTCTTGGCTGCAATTGGTACTTGTACACGTGTAGCAGCCGAAGTCTTGCTTGTTGGCGTTCCTGCAACATCACCTACTGCGATGATATTCGGATATTTCTGATGAACCAATGTCTCTTTATCAACCATTGCCCAGCCATCAGCCGCCAAGTTTCCGTCAGGGAAACCTAATCCTGCTTCTTTTACAAAGTCAGGAGCTGACATTGGTGGAAGAAAATGCAGAAAATCGTAATCTTCAACAAATGGAGTTACTTTCTTTTCTCCGTCAATGGTTTCTATTCTTTCGAAATGTACCTGCTTCGCCGCTGTGTCTATTCCTTTAACACGCGTATTTGTTTGAATCGGTATATTTCGTTCTTTGTATATTTCAATCAGACGCGGTGTAAAATAAGGTACATCATAAAGAGCCTTTTCTGCTGTAAAGTAGTCCAGCTGAATATGATCTCGCTGGTTATGCTTTCTTGCGTAATGTTCTGTCAGCAGACAGATCTTTTTAGGTGCGCCTCCACACTTATGTTTTGTATATGTGTCCGTGTAAATACCACGTCCTCCTTTTGCCGTAAACTCTTGTAATGCTTTCCAAGTTTTTTGAGCTCCTTGAAAGTCGTAAATGCAATGCGCATTACCAACTCCCAACTGGTCATAGCTGAAACCTTCTACTTTGTCCCAGTTTAATTGAATACCTGGAGCCAATACTAAGAAGTCATAAGGAATTTTTCCGTTTTTCGCTGTCGTAACTTGATTCCATACAGGATCAACTGCGATGACTGCATCTTTTACCCAGTTGATTCCGCTCGGCATACAGTCTTCTTGTTTCTTCCATACATCCTCAGGTTTATATACGCCTGAAGCAATCAAGGTAAAACCAGGTTGATAGAACTGTCGGTCGCTCGGGTCTATCAATGTGATATTCGGCTCGTCTAACCATCTCTTGAGTCGGGCAGCCATACTGATGCCAGCAGCTCCACCTCCAACAATAACGATTTTCCCTTTAGCTTTACTTGAAAAAGCCTTTGCGTGCTGCGTGTCGATTAATGAAAATAATCCAGCAGCAGCCATTATCTTGAAGAACTTTCTTCGATTGATACCTTTTTTCTCGAAGAGTTCTATTTGTTTCCGAATAATTGTTGATTCATCCATGCTCAATGTTCTCCTTATTTATTAGTTTAAGATTTGATGCAAAGGAACCAGATTTCTCGATTTTGTACAAATAAATGACTACAACATGGATTGCGCAGGAAGAAAAATGAGAAATGATGTATTCATCATTACTTTCTCATATATTATTAATATATTATAAATCAGAGGTTTTTATATGTGTATAATATAGATTAATATTTTCTTGAGAAAATACTAATTCATAGTTTTAGCAAGAACTCAACTAGGTTTGTATCGTTGTTTAACTCGAGTCTTTTTCGTAATCTATAGCGGCGGAGTTCTACGGCACGGACAGAAATATTCAGCAATGAGGCAATTTCTTTTGTCGACAAGTTCATTCGTAGCAGACAACATATCCGAAGGTCTCCGGGAGTCAAGTCCGGATACTTCTGCTGTAAACGGTTGATGAAGTTCTGATGTGCGCTGTTAAAATAAGAATCGAACAATAACCAGTCTTCCTGGTCATTCAGGGCGTCTTCCATTAGTGCCCGAAGTTTATTGTACAGTTTATTCGGATAGCGATCTCCCAAACTTTCCTTTTGTTGGTTCAGTTCGTCCAAAAATGTCTGAATGGCCTTGTTCCGTCGGACAAGTGCTGATGTTTGCAGGGTAAGTTCATTGTTCTTGTTTTGCAATTCGGTTTCCAGCATTTGATTTTTCATTTGTTCTACCCGCTGTTGTTCTTGTTCTTCTTCACGTTGCTTTTGGATCAGTTCTTCCCGTTTGAGCTTTTTTAGGTGATAGTGGAGAACAAGCTGTATAATGATCCAAATGAGGATGACATATATACAATAGGCCCATACTGTGTTGTACCAGGCTGGCAGTACTTTTATTTGTAGCATTATTTCCGGGAAAGGACCTTTGGTTACGTATTTGCGGATGTGAAGTGTGTAAGTCCCTTCCGGTAATTGCGAGAACGCAATTTTTCCGTCTTTTTGCCATTCGGACCAATCAGTAGAGATTCCTTCCAGCAAGTAGGAAAATTGGTGATTGGGTGTAAATACAGTAGTTGAAACAAATAAATTGACTTCCTGAAACCGATGCGGCAATGTGATTTCCTGGGTATCGGGATATAAATAATGTATACCGTGTGAATCGCTGTATCGGATTGAATGAAACATTGGCATTGTCAGTTGCATATTCTGCTTCATGATTTGTCGGATGTCGACTAATAGAGTTCCCTGCATGGCCGAAACTACATACATCGAGTCGTTTAATATGAAGAAATGCGGACTTCGTGTTGTCAGATTCATCTGGTAGTTGTCAAAAAGAATACGGCATTTCTGAGTTGTCGTATTGAATTCATTTTGGAATAGAGCAGCTTCGTTTCCCTTTACGATCCAATACATGTTTTCGGGTAATGGATATATGTATTGGGCTTTATTAAAATAGCCAAGAGCTTCCGGTTCGTAGAATAAATTCTCTACTGGTTGTGTAATAATTGAGGGTTGTTTGTCTAAATGAGGTAAAGCCTCTTTCTCTGATATCGGAGTGAAGGAATATTGTGTTCCTAACTCCTTACGGAAATATCCTAAGTTTGTCTTTATATATAGGTAATCTTCATTACTGCCTACTTGTTCTAACTTTCCGATCTGGCTTCGTGTGCCCAAGCGGCTTACGGGTGGATTGATGTTTACTTGCGTTATTCCATTGTCCAGAGCCAACCATATCTGGTCTATATCTTGTACGCAAATATCGTGAATCATATTATCCTGGAGCGAATTACTCATACTCAGATGATGGAGTACTTGCCCAGCCGAATCTGTAACAAACAGTCCATTGGACGAAGAAACAAATTTATATGTATTTGTTCCCGCGTATATTTGAGGTCCGGCCTTTTCAATCTCGTCTGGTACAAGAAAAGGCTGGAGCCGTCTGAAATCATGAAAAATGGAGTCCGGTAGGTTTTCTGATATAGGAGTGTATTCCATGATCATTTCTTTATTGTAAAGCCAGAAACCATTGGTTTTTTCTCCCCGGCTGTATAAGGTGTCATTCCGCATTCCTATTTGGAACAAGGCTTCCTGATCTTTTGTCTGATATAAATGCCAGGTGTTTCCGTCGAACTCAAGCAGCCCGGAATTATTAGCCACGTATAAAGTTCCTTCTGCTGAAACGTATACATCCCAATTCTGACAGCTGGCATGATAATCATTGATCGTATAGTTTTGTACTAAAACATATGGATTTTCAAAAGCATTTTTAGCTTGGGTAGAGAAACAGATTATTCCAGTTAACAGAATATATAACAGAAGTTGATATGTATGGTGTTGTTTCATGTGGCAAATATATAAAATAAAAGCGGCAGGTTCAAAAGAAACCTGCCGCTAGTTTGTCTGATTTTATAGTTTCAAAGAGCTTATTTATATTCTTGCCAACTCTTGATTTGGATGTCTTCTTCCTTCATTTCACAGAATGCATTGATAAAGGCACTTGCCAGGCGAGCATTGGTGATCAATGGTATGTTGTGATCAATTGCGGCACGACGGATCTTATATCCATTTGTCAATTCGCGTTTGCTGTGATCCTTCGGTATGTTGACAACCAGCTCGAAGATGTGTTTTGTAAACATCTCCATAATATTCAATTCTCCATGTTCATCAGGCCAGCATACTGCTGTTGCTTTAATGCCATTATCATTTAGGAATTTGGCAGTTCCTGCAGTTGCAAAGATCGTGTAACCTTTACTGTCGAGTACCCGGCAGGGTTCCAGTAAATCAACTTTGCTTTTGGCTGCACCAGATGAAACTAAGATATTTTTCTTTGGAATACGGTTTCCTACGGCTATCATGGCTGAAAGCAGGGCTTCATTGAAGTCATCGCCCAGGCAGCCAACTTCTCCGGTTGAACTCATGTCAACGCCTAATACCGGATCGGCATTGTGCAGGCGGGCAAACGAGAACTGAGAGGCCTTTACTCCAATCCAGTCAATGTCAAATGCACTTTTGTCTGGTTTGGTATAATCTGCATCCAGCATGATACGTGTAGCTGTCTCGATGAAATTACGTTTCAACACTTTAGAAACGAACGGGAAACTACGGGAGGCACGCAAGTTACATTCGATGACCTTAACGTAGTTGTTCTTAGCCAGGAATTGAATATTGAACGGTCCGCTGATATTCAGTTCCTTTGCAATTGTCTTTGCTACTTTCTTGATTCGACGGGCTGTTTCAAAGTAAATCTTCTGAGCCGGGAATACTAAAGTCGCGTCACCCGAGTGGACTCCTGCAAATTCAATATGTTCAGAAATGGCATACTCTACAACTTCTCCATTTTTAGCGACGGCATCGAATTCGATTTCTTTAGCTCCCTGCAGGAACTCTGATACGACAACCGGGTATTCTTTGGATACTTTGGCAGCCAGTCCTAAGAATTCGATCATTTGTTCTTTGTTGTGACAAACATTCATGGCTGCACCTGATAAGACATAAGACGGACGAATCAGAATCGGGAATCCGACCTTAGCGATGAAATCGTCAATTTCTTCCATACTGGTCAGCTCTGCCCAACGAGGCTGATCGATACCTAATGAATCAAGCATGGCAGAGAATTTATGACGGTTTTCTGCCCGGTCGATTGATAAAGGAGATGTACCTAAAATAGGAACATGCTGGCGATGCAGTTTCATGGCCAGGTTATTCGGAATTTGTCCGCCAACTGAAACTACTACTCCTTTAGGCATTTCCAGATCAATGATATCGAGAACACGTTCGTACGATAATTCATCGAAGTACAGGCGGTCACACATATCATAATCGGTAGAAACTGTTTCCGGGTTATAATTGATCATGACAGCTTTGTAGCCTAATTTGCGTGCGGTTAAAGCCGTATTGACTGAACACCAGTCGAATTCAACGGAGGAGCCGATACGGTAAGCTCCTGAACCCAAGATAACAACATTCTTTTCTGTCGGGTAATACGGAATGTCGTGTGGCGTTCCGTCGTAAGTCATGTACAGGTAGTTGGTCAATTCCGGATTTTCAGAAGCGACTGTATTGATACGTTTTACCGTTGGCAAAATACCCAACTTCTTACGAAGGTTGCGGACCCGGATGTTTTCTTTTTCCATGTTGCCTGATGGGTTTTCTACATAGCGGGCAATCTGGAAATCAGAGAATCCTAATCGTTTGGCCTCTTTTAATACATCAGCCGGAAGATCTTCAATCTTGGTATATAATTTCAGAACCTGTGTGTAATCAACGATATTCTTTAATTTATTCAGGAACCACGGATTAATCTTGGTCAGTTCGTAGATACGGTCAACAGTATAGCCTTTTTCTAATGCTTGGGCCACAGCAAAGATTCTCAAATCTGTCGGATTGGCTAATTCATCGTCCAGGTTCTCAAATTCCAGACCGTTGTTCCCGACAAAGCCGTGCATGCCTTGTCCGATCATACGCAGACCTTTCTGCATGATTTCTTCGAAGCTTTTTCCGATCGACATGATTTCACCTACTGATTTCATGCTGGAACCGATCTGACGGCTTACTCCGACAAATTTTGTCAAGTCCCAGCGCGGAATCTTTACGATCATATAATCTACTTCTGGAGCTTTATAGGCAGAATTGGGCGTACCCATTTCTCCAATTTCATCCAGACCGTAGCCTAATGCCAGTTTTGCGGCTACGAAGGCCAATGGATATCCGGAGGCTTTAGATGCCAAGGCAGAAGAACGGCTCAGACGTGCGTTCACTTCGATTACCCGATAATCGTGTGTATCTGAGTTGAAGGCATATTGAATATTACATTCCCCAACGATTCCTAAATGACGGATAGTTTGTCTTGACAAGTCTTGTAACCAGGTCAGTTCGTCGTCGTTCAGCGAACAGGTTGGAGCTACAACGATACTCTCACCTGTATGTACACCCAGCGGATCGACGTTTTCCATACTTACTACCGTAAAGCAGTGGTCATTCTTATCGCGGATCACTTCAAATTCTATTTCTTTCCAGCCTTTCAGAGATTCTTCCACCAGAATCTGAGGAGAATAAGCAAATGCACTTTCAGCCAATTCGCGGAGTTCTGCTTCATTCTGGCAAATACCACTTCCCATACCGCCTAATGCATATGCCGAGCGGATCATGATCGGGTAACCAATCTTATTGGCTGCCTGAATGGCATCCTCCATGTTTTCTACAGCCTGGCTGACCGGGGTTTTGATGTCTATTTCTGTCAGTTTCTTGACAAACAGATCGCGGTCTTCCGTATACATAATAGCTTCAACAGAGGTTCCCAATACCTGCACTCCGTATTTGGCTAAAGTTCCGTTCGTATATAGCTCAGTACCGCAATTTAAGGCTGTCTGTCCGCCAAATGCAAGCAAAATCCCATCCGGTTGTTCTTTTTTGATTACTTCTTCTACAAAATAAGGTGTAATAGGCAAGAAATACACCTTGTCGGCTACCCCTTCTGACGTTTGAATGGTTGCAATATTGGGATTGATCAATACTGTACTGATACCTTCTTCTCTCAGAGCCTTTAGGGCTTGAGATCCAGAATAGTCAAACTCGCCTGCCTGTCCGATTTTCAGAGCACCGGAACCCAGGACAATTACTTTTTTGACGTTGCTTTTTGACATAATGATTTCGTATTTAAGAGTGTTATTTATTGGAATTTCGCTAATAGATATGGGGGAATGAATAGGCAAAAAAAATGCGCTGACAAATATCTTGTCACCGCATAATCTTTATTTTAAAATGGAAATCAATGAACTGTTCCGACCAAAAGCCGGATATTGCATATATATTCTCCATGTGTTTTTCAAGTCCCATACGATTGTTTTGTCTCTTGTTATCCCTAATTGGAACAAAGATAAAAATACTTCCGGTATATTTCAAGCTTATTATTATTTTTCTTCCTCAAAAGCTTCTTTCGCTTTTTGAGCAGCTTCTTTCAGGTTTTCCAGAGAGTTTTTAATTCCTGCTTTTGCCTTTAAGGCTGTATAGGCCGTTTGGCACTTGGCAATTTCGATCTTTTCCTCAGCTGTGAGTTCTTCGGCATATTTCTTGTAGATGCTGCCTGTAAAATCCTCAAACTTTTTATCGGCTTTTTTCCAGTCTTTATCGGTGTATTTATCGGCATGATCTTCTACTTCTTGAACGAATTGGCTGAAATCCTGTATATACGATTCTTTATTTTCGCAAGATGCCAATGTCAGGATTGCAAATGCTGTTATAATAATCTTTCCTATTCTTTTCATACGATTGTTTTGTTAGATTAAACTTGCTTTTATTTCTGTTGAAGCAAATATAAGAATTAATTTCAGGATTTCCATGTGACTTGGAGATGATTTCACTGTATGAAATGAAAGAAACATCTGGTTTGTGCCGAAAGTGAAAATGTTTCTCGTGAGGATTAAAAATGTTTCTCGTTAGTTTCATGGTTGATTCTCGTATATTTCTCCGCCAATTATTTAATTAAATGTGTATCTTTGTCCGCAGTGATTAAAAATATAGAATAAAATTGTGAATATGGAAACAGTAGTTAGTGGTATTCGTCCGACCGGGAATCTCCATTTAGGAAATTATTTCGGAGCAGTAAAAGGGTTTCTGCAGATGCAGAATGAGTATAATTGCTTGTTTTTCATCGCAGATTGGCACTCTCTAACAACGCATCCGCATCCTGAAAATATCCGGAACAGCGTACGAACCATTTTATCCGAGTATCTGGCTTGTGGCATTGATCCGGAGAAAGCGACCATTTACGTGCAAAGTGATGTACCGGAAGTTGTGGAGCTTTATCTGTATCTGAATATGAATGCTGGTATCGGTGAGCTGATGCGTACAGCCTCTTTTAAGGATAAGGCCCGTCAGCAACTGCATATTGACCGGGTGCATACGAGTGAGGGTGATGTTGAACGTGAGATTTTTAATGAAGAGAACAAACATAGTGTCAGTGCTGGTTTGTTGACATATCCGACATTGATGGCAGCCGATATTATTATTCACAAGGCCGTGAAGGTTCCGGTTGGAAAAGATCAGGAACAGAACATGGAGATGGCTCGTCGTTTTGCCCGTCGTTTCAATATGACTTATGGAGTTGATTTCTTCCCGGAACCCGCCTCTTTTTATTATTCACATAAAGCGGTAAAAGTTCCCGGATTGGATGGCTCAGGAAAAATGGGTAAGAGTGAAGGTAATGCCATTTATCTGATTGATGATGAAAAGACAATTAAGAAAAAGGTGATGAAGGCGGTTACTGATGCCGGACCAACAGAACCCAACAGCGTTAAGCCGGAACCGATTGCTAATCTGTTTACGATGATGGAGATTGTTTCCTCGAAAGATACTTATGATTATTTCAATGAGAAATATAACAACTGCGAGATTCGTTATGGCGATATGAAAAAGCAGTTGGCCGAGGACATCAATAATTTCTGTGCTCCGATCCGTGAACGTATTCTGGATATCCGTTCTAATGAAGAGTTTATGGCTAAAGTGGTTCGCCAGGGAGCTGAAAAAGCCCGCGAGAGCGCAGCAAAGACGTTGAATGAAGTACGTCAGATTATCGGTTTCAGACCGTATTGATTTTTACTTGCAGATAACGGGTTGATAAGGATCTTTCAATGTTTCTTGTCAACTCGTTCTTGTTTTTAATAGGTGAGTATGGAGAAAATCGCTATGGATTTCGAGCAGGAATTTAAGGTGCTGTATCGTCCGTTATGCCTTTTTGCCTTGCAGTATATACCACGGATCGAAGACGCGGAAGATATCGTGCAACAGGCTTTTACGGATGTTTGGGAAAAATTATGTGAAGGCGTTTCAATATTGAATATGAAAGCCTATATGTATCAGGCCGTAAAAAACCGCTCGTTACTCTTATTGACACGGGAAAAGGAAGAGTTGCTGGATGGCAATATCCCGGATGAAGCAGACGATTCGTCTGAAGAACAAATTCGGATAGCAGAGAGAGATGCTCGTTTGTGGACGGCTATTGATAAACTTCCTCCGGAAAGACGGAAAATATTCTTGCTGTCCAAGCGTGATGGTTTGAAGTATCAGGAGATAGCAGACGAATTACATATTTCTGTAAAGACTGTTGAAAACCAGATTTCCAAAGCGTTGAAGTCTTTGCGGGATACAGCCATAAAAATATATACATTTTTCTTTGGATAAGAATAGGGGTTTTTCGCGTTTCCTTGTCTTGTAAGTGAAAACCGGATAGCGGGGAGACGTTGAGAGGTTGTTGTAGAGTGGAGAGAGAATTGAGGTTGAACAGATAAACTGTATCCGGTATTCCGGTTTTCCTTTTATTTATATAATGTATTTGCATGAATCAGGAGAGACATAAAACCGAATGGGAAGAGCGTATCCGGTTTGTTGCCCGGTATTATCGTGAGAATGTGTTTGATCCGGAGATAGGTTGGAAAAAATTTGCGGCAGAACGGAATATCCGAAGCCGCGTCCGGATACCTGTCTGGATTTGGCAGATAGCAGCGGTTTGCTTGCTGGCCATTGGATATGGTATTTATCGGATGATTGAGCGGAATCAACCCGAGTGGGTTGTTATTACGACTTCGTCTACCCGTGGAAAAGAAGTCTTTTTACCCGACAGTTCTCAGGTTTCATTGGCTGCTTTGGCCGAGTTGCGGTATGATGCAAAGCGGTTTGGAAAAGATAACCGGCAGGTAGAGCTGAAGGGAAAAGCCTTTTATCAAGTGAAACATCGGGAGGACCTTCCATTTCGCGTACAGACACATTTGGGAAATGTGGTCGTTTTAGGAACATCCTTTTTAGTTCGAGAATTGAAGACGGCGATGGAAGTACAAGTCTTGCAGGGTCGTGTTCGGATGGAAGCCGGAAAGAAGAAATCGGTCTTATTGGAAGCCGGAATGTCCGGGCTGTATTCGGAGACGAATGGAAGTATTCAAGTTCGGCAAGAGGCCGACGAAAATTGTTTGTCGTGGAAAACTGGCGAATTGGTTTTCCGAGAAACACCTTTGCCCAAGGTTATCCATGATATAGAGATTTGCTATGAAGTTAAGTTGACGGATTTGTCTGGAGCTTCGGATTCGTTGCGGTTGTCAGCAACATTCAAGAAGAAACCGATAGAAGAAGTGCTGTTGATTATTAATCAGACATTAGATACTCATTTAGTAATAGAGAAAAACTGACAGTAAATTATGCTCAGGATTCGGACGCTTATAATTCTATGGTTAGTAAGTCTATGCTGGAATCGGGGGATGGCTACGGAACCGGTTGTTACGTTTTCGGTACGTAATATGCCGATTGAGCAGGTTTTGTTATTGCTTGAGAAGCAGACCAGTCTGCAGGTTTCTTTTGAATCATCGTTGTTGGAACAAATGAGGCCTGTCACGTTATCGGTGAAGAAGCAAACCTTGTCGGTCTGTTTATACGAATTATTTCAAGGTTATGATATAGAATGGCAAGTGACAGATAGCTATTTGATTCTTAAACGCAGGCGGCTTGTTGATTATTCCCCGAAAGATTCGATCAAGATGGTTTCATTGCAGGAGTTTGTGGTGGAGGCAGACAGTTTGAAGCGCTCGTTGGCTTTGACGGATGAACCGGGAAAAGAATTATTGTCTGGTAATCAGATTCGCCGTTTGCCGGTTTTTATGGGACAACCGGATTTGATCAAGAGTTTACAGCATCTGCCGGGTGTCGCTACTGGTACGGAAGGTATTTCCGGAATGTATGTGCGAGGCGGAAATAATGATGAGAATTTGTTCTTGATTGACGGAATGCCGGTGTATCAGATTAACCATTTGGGTGGATTGTTCTCGGCATTTAACTCGGATGTCATTGATAAGCTGGACTTTTATAAAGGATTCTTCCCGGCACGCTACGAAGGCCGTCTGTCGTCGGTGACAGATATTCAGACGAAAAGCGGGAATATGCAGTCCTGGCATGGCGGATTCAACATCGGCTTGATACAAGGCTTGCTGAATCTGGAAGGGCCTTTGGTGAAAGATAAACTTTCGGTTCATGTCTCTGTACGACGGACATGGGCTGATTTGCTGGCTATCCCGACATTGGCTATTATCAGTAAGATTAATAAAGAAACGCATACCGGACGTTATTCCTTTCATGATATCAATGCCCGGATGGATTACCGGCATTCCGATCGGAGCCTTTGGTCGTTGAGTGTCTTTTCGGGTGATGATGTTTTCAGCCTTACGAATAAAGTAAATAATAATTATGCGAACGCCAAGGAAAGTAATCATTATAAGGTTCGTTGGGGAAATCTGGCGGCTTCGTTGAACTGGCGCTATCGGTTGTCTGATCATTTTCATACCTTATTGACAGCTTCTTATACCCGATACCGGAGTAAATTGCGTTATTCAGACGAAACTTTTTCATATTGGGATGATGAGAGGGAAAGAAACTCGGTTGTTTCTTCGATGGTTTCCGGAATCGATGATGGACGGATTACAGCCCGGTTCGAATATACTCCGTCTTCGATACATCGGTTTCAGGGCGGAGTCTCTACTCGTTTGCAGGCTTTTCGTCCGGAATATGAGGAGCTGAATCAGGTAGAAGAATCGGGACCTATACAGACAAGACAGAAGAATGTACAGCGGATGCTGGGAAATGAAACCGTCCTTTTCGTAGAAGATCGTTTTACTCTTTCAGAAGCCTTACGGATTGATGCCGGAATTTCGTTGTCTTCTTTCTATCTGGATCGTACCTGGTATTGGTCTTTACAGCCTCGTTTGTCGCTTCGTTATTTATGGAACGAACAGATGTCTGCTAAATTAGCTTATTCGCGGATGCATCAGGCTGTCCATCAGTTACCGGCTTCTTACTTGGAGCTGCCGACAGATATCTGGCTGCCCAGTTGTAGTGGTGTGAAGCCTTCGGTATCCGACCAAGTTTCTGCGGGCGTTTATTTCTCTCCGAATCGGAATTATAGCTTTTCCATGGAAGGTTATTTCAAGTATATCCAGCATCTGGCCGATTTCAAACCTTGGGTAAACCGGTATCCAGACGGTATGGAATGGCAGGAAAAGCAGACTGAAGGTATCGGACGGGCGTATGGCTTGGAATGGATGGCCCGGAAAGAAACCGGCAAGTTAACCGGATGGATTGGCTATACCTTGTCTTGGTCGGAACGGAAGTTTTCGGCATATAATATGGGGTGTTATTTCCCTTCTCGTTATGATAACCGGCATAAGCTGAATATAGTCGCTTCTTATCGGTTTAACGAGAAAGTAGAATTGAATGCTTCGTGGTTTTATTCGTCGGGCAACTGGATGACCATTGTCCCTGACAGTCATCAGGATTGGGCTTATCTGTATCGGAACAATTATCAGTTGCCTCCCAATCATCGGTTGGACTTGGGCTTGAATATTTATCGGAAAAGAAAGAACGGACGGATGGGAATCTGGAATATCAGTATTTATAATGCCTATTGCCGGAAGAATCCGACGATTGCTTGGGCTGAACGGAGTAAAGGAACTTGGGTAAAGGTTCGCCAGTTGTCTTTATTTCCGATAATTCCTTCTTTTTCTTATACCTATAAATTCTGACGCTTATGAAGTCACGGTTATATCTGGTTTGTTTTGTTTGTCTGTTTGTGTTTTCAGCTTGCTGGAAAGATGTTTGGGAAAATATAGACATAGAAAATCCGGTTCTGAAGATTCATACGATGCTCGTACCTGATTCGGTGATAAAGCTTAGATTGAATGCGACAAGCTATTTGAATGGCATGTCGTTTAGGGAACTGAATCAACAGTCGGAAGTTCGTTTATGGGTAAACGATGAATTTAAAGAATCTCTTCGTGTGGAACATGATGCAGAATGGGAGTATTTCTATTTTATTTCCGATTATCATTTGCGGGAAACCGACCGTGTCAGGCTGGAGGCACGTTGTGCAGGTTATCCGGATGCTTGGGCTGAAACTGAAATTCCTTCGATGGTTCCGATTGATACATTTATTTCGGTCCTGCACAAAGATACGGTAACCAAGCGGATATGGGCCTCTTGCGAATTTCAGTTTACCGACATACCGGCCGAAAAGAATTATTATGCTTTTTCTATTTACCCGTATTTTGACTATCCTGATTCATTGCTTGAAAATAACTATCCTGTTTATAACTATTATCCATCTCATCTTTATCTCACGGATGATCCTGTCTTTAAATATATTCCTACAACCATTGAATATTTGTTAGGTGAAGAAGAAGAGAAAGGAACGGCTCTTTTCTTTGATGATAGTACCATCGATGGGGAAAAACATTCCATACGATTCTCTTTAGACTTTACAAGTCCTTATGGCGGAGGCCTGTATGATGAAGGGCAATTCCCGGATACGCTCAAGTTAGTTCTTAATTTTTGTTCGGAATCGCTTAGCGGATATTATAGTTCTATTTCAGAATGGGCATCCAAAGGCATGTTAGTCGGCAATTTGACGGACGTAGGTTTGGCCGATCCGGTTTCAGCGTATAGCAATGTGCATCAAGGCATAGGACTTGTGTGGGGACAAGCCGTATCTGTTTGGGAGAATACGGTGACTTTCTCGAAAGATTCCGTGCCAGAATAAGCCGTTTGTTTAAGTTCAGAATCCGAATCGGACGCGTGAACCTGCACTCCCGAAAGGATAAAACAGAAACTGTGGCTCCATCCGGTTATTGAAATGATTATGCTGGTAGTTTACTCCGATGCCGAATCCGAAATCATCAGATACTTTAAATTCCATCGATCCGCCAACATTGGTCCGATTCATCCAAGGATTAGCCACCATGAATGGATCCGCCTTATTCTCTCCAAAGAAAGCATACGAACCCCAAGCCCGCATAGCCATCCAATCGTTTATTTCATACTTGGCAGAAATATTGACACCGCCCCAATAACTCGGGTTGGGCGTATAAGGCGTGTAGTACCTTCCGGCAAAGCCTCCTGTTGTTACTGTAAATGAACCCGCACGGAGGCTGACGGCCATGCTGGCTATGTTGATTCCTCCCAGTGCAGGCCACGTTTCTTGCACGCCATTAACTAAAAAAGCCGTATTCGGACCTATCGGTTTAACCAGCCATTCGTCATAATCCAAAGCCATTGGGTTGATTTGCCATAACATCGGGGTATATGGGTTGAAAAATGGGCGATAGGCGTCGGAAAGAACATTCATGTTCGCCGGACGGTCTACATCGTGCAGGTACGAATAATCGGCAAAGATAAATTCAACCCGGCTGAAGGAGGTAAATTCACGATACGCTTCGGCATATTTTTCCTGTAGACGCCGGTTCTGTTCCGAAACGGAAGTGTAACTTTTATAGGTAGCTTCCGGCACTTTGATCTCATAAGTGGTTTCAGAAGGAATGGCGAAGAGTTTCCCTTCTTTATCGACGATGAACTTCAATGTAGACTGCGCATGGGTGAAACCTAAGTAACTCATACATAAACCTATTATCAGACAACACTTCTTCATAATCCCTCCTTTTTCTACAAATGTATGGAATATAATCGGGCTTTCTGGTCTTTTTTGTTCGAAAGTTCCCTATTTTTTGTTAAACACTCGTTGGCTTTTAGCTTTACGATATCTGTCAAAAAGCTTTACCATATATATCGAAAAGCTTTATCACTTCTATCAAAAAGCTTTTTGACAGATGTCAAACAATCAAAAACTAACGAGGTTTTGATTACAAGCTCGTAGGAAATGCAGGGGCTTGTAAAGATAAAAAATGAAAAATGAAGAGATTTTTTGAGGTAATACGTTTGGACTTTACAATTTTTTTGTACATTTGCCCATTAGAAAAGCACATTTATTAAAAATAAAGATTTATGGAAGTTAAGAAATCGCCGAAAGCGGACTTGGAAGGCGGCATTGGCATGAGTATCCTGATGGGTATGATTGTCGGTTTGGCTGTCTTATTCGTAGGCTTCGAATGGGGTACGAAAGATGTCCAGGTTGTATCTGCAGACGAAGGAGTTGCAGATATTATCGCTGAAGAAGAAATTGAAATTACGAGACCGGAGAACACGCCTCCTCCACCACCTCCACCACCAGCACCAGCTGTAGCTGAAGTATTGACTGTTGTGGAAGACGATGTGGATTTGGAGCAGCAGGAAATTATTTCATCTGAAGATGATGCTTCAGCTGCTCAGACAGAAACATTCGTGGCACCGGTAGTTGAAGAAGAGGAAGAAGAAGAAGAATCTGCACAGCAGATCTTTACCGTAGTAGAAAAGCAGCCGGAATTCCCGGGTGGTACTGCCGAACTGTTTAAGTATTTGAACAAAGCTATCAAGTATCCGGTAATTGCACAGGAAAACGGTATCCAAGGTCGTGTAGTTTGTTCTTTCGTTGTAAACCGAGATGGTTCTATTGTAGATATCCAGGTAATGCGTGGTGTTGACCCGTCATTGGATAAGGAAGCTATGCGTGTGATTAGCGAAATGCCGAAATGGAAACCAGGTGAACAGCGTGGTAAACCAGTACGTGTAAGATTTATCTTGCCGGTACAGTTCCGTTTGCAATAATTTAATTGTTTGGATAGAAAGAAGGCTGCACTTTTTGAAGTGCGGCCTTTTTTCATAAATAAGAATTTTTGAGTTGATAAGTTTAGGTGGTTATCAATTTATAAGTTGTATCTTTGTAGGGTTGTGAGTTGGAGTGGTGAACTCAGAAACTCAGATCCGGAAACTGAATAACTCAAAAAACGAAATACGTGATGCTGTCATTTGAAGAAATAAGAAAAAACGTAGAAAAAGCAATCAGTGAGTTGCGTTTCGACTATCCGCCCAAAAGTTTATACGACCCGATTGAATACACATTGGCGTTGGGAGGAAAACGGATTCGTCCGGCGTTGGTGTTGATGGCTTATAATCTATATAAGGAAGCAGTGGAGGAAGCGATGGCTCCGGCTATCGGTTTGGAAGTCTTTCATAACTTTACCTTGCTGCACGACGACTTGATGGATGAGGCCGACAAGCGACGGAACAAACCGACGGTGCATAAAGTATGGAATGCTAATACGGCCATTCTGTCTGGAGATGCCATGTTGATTGCTGCTTATCAGCTGATAGGGAAAACGCCTGCCTGTCATTTGAAACCAGTCTTTGACTTATTTACGCAAACAGCTCTTGAAATCTGTGGCGGACAGCAATACGATATGGAATTTGAAACGCGTACCGATGTGACGGAAGCGGAATATATTGAGATGATCCGTCTGAAAACAGCTGTGCTGTTGGCTTGTGCGCTAAAGATGGGAGCTATTTTGGCCGATGCTCCGGCCGAAGATGCCGAACATCTGTATCAGTTTGGTATTCATATCGGACTGGCATTCCAATTGCAGGATGATTTGCTGGATGTATATGGAGATACGGAAACTTTCGGAAAGAATATCGGTGGAGATATCTTGTGCGACAAGAAAACGTTCTTGTTGATTAACGCATTCCGTCTTGCCAATGAACAACAACGCAATGAATTGAACCGGTGGATAGGTGCTAAACCTGAAAATCCGGAAGAAAAGATTGCAGCCGTTACCTATATATATAATGAGTTACGCCTGAAAGAACTTTCGGAACAAAAGATAGAAAGTTACTTCGCCCGTGCGATGGAACATTTGGATGCCGTAAAGGTACAGCCGGAGAAGAAAGCCGTATTGAAACAACTCAGTGAACGATTAATGAACCGACAGTCGTAAGATGAAACTGATCGATACACATAATCATATTTATCTGGAAGAATTTGATCCGGAACAAGACGCCTTGATTCGGGAAGGACAGGATTCAGGCATTGAAGCCTTGCTGTTGCCGAACGTTGATCTGGAAACAATAGACCGGATGCATGCAATTTGTGACCGTTATCCGGACTATCTTTTTCCGATGATGGGCTTGCATCCAACCAGTGTGCAGGCAGATTATGCAGCCGACCTGAAGAAAGTCGAGTCCTGTTTCGGGAAACGGACGTACTGTGCCGTGGGAGAAATCGGGATTGACTTGTATTGGGACAAGACTTATCGGACACAGCAGATCGAAGTATTCGAAGAACAGCTGCGCTGGAGTTTGGATTTGGATCTTCCGGTAGCTATTCATACGCGTGAAGCTTTTCCGGATGTGTTTGATAGTATTTATAAGGTAGGTGCGGATAAGCTGAAAGGAGTATTCCATAGTTTTTGTGGGACAGCCGAAGATTTGGAAACCGTTAAGAAACTTCCCGGATTCAAGATCGGAATCAACGGAGTGGTTACATTCAAGAATTCGAAGCTGGGAGAAGTACTTCAGGCAACAGATCTTTCACAGATTGTCTTGGAAACCGATGCTCCTTATTTGGCTCCGGTGCCATTCCGAGGGAAAAGGAATGAACCGGTTTATATTTGGAAAACGGCCGAGAAATTGGCACAAATTTATCAAACAACCGTAGAAAACGTGGTTTCACTGACTCGAACCAATGCGATTGTCCTGTTTAAAAATGTGAATAAAATAATATAGTTGTATAATTTACATTTTACTTAAAATTTCTTTCCTAGATATTGTGCATATATCAATCAAAAAGTTTAGATTTGTGCACTGAAACGTTTGTAATTGGGAAAAAATTCGTAATTTGCACTCGTTTTAGAGAAAGAAGGCTCTCAAGGAGAGATGCTCGAGTGGTTGAAGAGGCACGCCTGGAAAGCGTGTATACGCCTAAAGCGTATCGCGGGTTCGAATCCCGCTCTCTCCGCAAGTCGGAGACTGTAAAGCTTGAAAAATGAAATAAACAAATATGAGAATTATTAATCTTAAAAATTAAACACACAATGAAAAAGTATTTTGCAAAGACATTCTTGGGCTTGTGTGCCCTTGGAACTTCTACGGTAGCATTTGCGCAGGAAGCGGCAGCTCCGGCTGTAGAAACTGGTTGGTATCAAGCGTTGAAAGTGAAGTTCATCGAAGGTGGTGCTGACTTCATGAGCTCAATCGCAATCGTATTGATTTTCGGTTTGGCATTCTGCTTGGAAAGAATCATCTATTTGAACTTAGCTGAAATCAACACGCAGAAATTCCTGAAAGGTTTGGAAGACGCGTTGGACAAAGGCGACGTAGAAAGTGCTAAGACATTGGCTCGTGACACACGCGGACCTATTGCTTCTATCGCTTATCAAGGTTTGATGAGATTGGATCAAGGTATCGACGTGGTTGAAAAATCAATCGTATCTTACGGTGGTGTACAAGGTGGTTTGTTAGAGAAGAACCTTTCTTGGGTAACATTGTTCATCGCAATGGCTCCGTCATTAGGATTCTTGGGAACTGTGGTAGGTATGGTCATGGCGTTCGATAAGATCGAACAAGTTGGTGATATCAGCCCGACGGTCGTTGCAGGTGGTATGAAAGTGGCCTTGATCACGACTATCGGTGGTTTGATCGTAGCTTTGATTCTGCAGGTATTCTACAACTATTTGTTGACAAAAGTCGAGGCTTTGTTGAACCAGATGGAAGATGCATCTGTAACATTGGTTGACTTGGTTTACAAATATAACCTCAAATTCAAAAAGTAAAAGATTATGGCTGTAACTAAGATAAGAAAACTATCAAGCTGGACAGTGCTGATAATCTCATTGATTACAGTAGTTGTTGTCGGCATATTTTTCGGAGGCGGGGTCGTCGATCCGGCTGCTGAAGTAAAAGATTACGTGTATACAGAGCTTCTGTTGAACTGGACTTATTTGGTATTTTTCCTTACTATCATCGCTTTGGTGGTATTGGGCGTTTGGCAGTACGCGTCTGTGTTGAAGACAAACCCGAAGTCGGCAGTCATGTCGCTCGTAGTGTTGGTTCTTTTCGCGCTGTTGCTTATCATTACCTATTCAATCGGTGATGGTACGCCGTTGACTACATTGAATGCGGATTCACAGACTTATAACACTTCCTTCTGGTTGAAGTGTACAGACATGTGGATTCAATCAACAATTGTATTGTTCCTTTTGATTATTGCTGCCATTGCTTGGGGTACAATAAAGAGAATAATGAGTAAGTAAAGAATTTAAGACAGAAAAGTAAGTATGGGTAAAAGAAAAACACCGGGTGTTAATGCTTCTTCGTCTGCCGATATTGCTTTCATGTTGCTTCTATTCTTTCTTATGACTTCATCTATGGATACGGACCAAGGTTTACCAAGACGTTTGCCGCAGCCCGTTCCTAAAGATCAGAAGACAGATACAGAGGTTGATATCAAGAAACGTAACCTGTTGGTGGTTTTGGTTAGTAGTACGAACCAAATCATGTGCGGCGGTGAGTTGACGGATATTAAGCAACTGAAGGATAAGGTAAAGGAGTTCATTGACAATCCTTATAACGATGCACATCTGCCTGAAAAGACAGAAGTCGACGTTCCGTATTTCGGAAAGACGATGGTGACGAAGAACCATGTGATTTCGTTGCAGAACGACCGTGGTACTTCTTATCAGGCATACATTGATGTTCAGAATGAGCTGGCAAGAGCTTATACTGAATTGCGTGATGATATTTCAAAGAAGAAATTCGGCAAGGCTTTTGCAGATTTAGACGAAGACCAGCAGAAAGCTGTTCAACAGATTTATCCGCAAAAGATCTCTGAAGCTGAACCTAAAAACTATGGAGGTAAGTAACGATGGGAAAGTTTAGTAAAGCAGGCGGACGTGAAATGCCTGAATTGAACACGTCATCATTACCTGACTTGGTATTCGCGTTCTTGTTCTTCATCATGATGGTAACATCAATGCGTGAAGTAACTTTGAAAGTGCAATTCAAGGCTCCTCAGGCTACCGAGCTTCAGAAATTGGAAAAGAAATCATTGGTTACTTTCATCTATGTTGGTAAGCCGACTCCTGACTTGCAGAAGAAATTCGGTTCTGAAACACGTATTCAGTTGAACGACCAGTTTGCTGAAACTTCAGAAATTCAGGATTATATCGCTCAGGAGAAGTCAAGTATGAAAGAGGAAGATCAGCCGTTTATGACTGTATCAATCAAAGCTGATAAAGATACCAAAATGGGTATTATCACCGATATTAAGCAAGCACTTCGTGAAGCGTATGCTTTGAAGATTAGTTATTCTGCTGCTAAGCGTATTGAATAATTAATGCTTGATTGATAAATGAATAAGAAAGTCCCTTGATCCTTTTGGGTCAAGGGATTTTTTTGCTTTAGAGAGATTTGAGTGACAATACAAAATATTTTCTCGTTTCTTGCTTGAAAAGTATAAGAATATCGTTATATTTGTATTAAAATGTAAGTTTGCATAATTTAAATCGTATTTATTATGGCACACCATCAGTTAGATGAACTAGATGAGAAAATATTAAAGTTAATTATAGGTAACGCGCGAATGCCTTTTTTGGAAGTGGCTCGTGAATGTAATGTTTCTGGTGCAGCAATTCATCAACGTATCCAGAAACTTACGAACTTAGGCGTTATAAAAGGCTCTGAATTTATTGTAGATAACACGAAAGTAGGATATGAGACTTGTGCTTATATCGGTTTGTATTTAAACTCTCCGGGACAGTTTCCCACCGTAACAGAGGCTTTGAAGAAGATTCCTGAAGTTGTAGAATGTCATTATACAACGGGGCAGTATGATTTGTTTATTAAGATTTATGCGAAGAATAATCAGCATTTGCTGAGTATTATCCATAACAAATTACAGCCGCTCGGTTTGGCGCGTACGGAGTCTTTGATTTCCTTTAAGGAAGCTTTCAAACGTCAGTTGCCGATCGATCTGAGTGATGATGAATAATAAGAATAGGAGTGAAGAACTGATTATTCGTCGTGCGCAGTTGTCAGACTTGAAGGATATCATGCCTGTGTTTGCTTGTGCGCGTCGTTTTATGGCTCAGACCGGTAATCCTACACAATGGGCTGATGGTTATCCTGAACCTTCCTTTATAGCTGAAGAAATAGCCAGCGGACACTGCTACGTATTCGTCGATCCATCAGGGAAGATCGTAGCCACTTTCTGTTATATTGAGGGCGATGATCCGACTTATCATGTAATTGAAGGCGGGAAATGGCTGAATGAAGCGCCTTATGCTGTGTTGCATCGGTTGGCCTCGGATGGAAGTTATTCAGGAATTGCAGACTTATGTTTGGATTGGTGCTTCACAAAGACGGCTAATTTGCGTGTAGATACTCATCAGGATAATAAAGTGCTTCAGCATATTTTATTGAAGCATGGCTTTACGTATTGCGGAATTATTTATGTGCGCAATCACTCTCCACGGTTAGCCTATCAGAAGATTCTTTGAGATGGTAATATGAAATATAAAGCAAAGGCGTACTTCTTGTTTTAGGAAGTGCGCCTTTGTTTTATTTATTCCTTAGAGTGAATTTAATAGCGTATTCGCTTTTTCTACCACTTCTTGCCACGGAAGCTGGCTGTTGTTGATATCTTTTGTGCGGATCTCTTCCAGCACCTTATCCAATTCCTCCAAGTTTGCACCTTCTTTGCGTAATATCCTTACTTTTTCTGCTGCTTCAATACCATCAATCAACCGTTCGAATCGGATGGATGAACGAAGATACGGATAGACCAGATAAGTATCTCCTGAACTCCAATTGCCGAAGCGGGAATCATATTGCGGATTTTCCGGCCATGAGTTGTAAGCCCAGCGAAGCATACCGTCATAATCGCAGGCAAGACCATACCAGCCTAATAATTCGGCCTCGTATGGATGAGAGAAAGTAAATGTATTTGGATAGAACGGACCGCAACAAACGTAGAATGTTGTATTGAAGCCATTGGCACGGCGGGCAACGATATCGTCATGATCGGCCTTTTGTCCTTGTGATACGCAAACATCACGCATCATATTATACTTCTTATACGATTTGTGATTATCAGCAATGGCAAATCCCATTTCCGGAGCACATTTTTCCAATACTTTTACTGCTGCATCCATTTGCTCCGGTGAACGTTCATCCATGGCTATGTTGGTAATGCCTAACCAACCTTTTTCATCCAAATGTTTCTTGAAGTCTGCCAGGAACGGTTCCCACATCTGGGTAAATTCAGGTTTTCCTGGCGTGGCTACAACTGTAACCTTTTTATTCTCGGCTTCATCGAAGTAATCCAGTTCACAATTCCATGGAACCATAGAATAGCAGTTGATCATACGATTGATGCCTATAGAAAGCATCATTTCTACCCAACGGTCAAATATTTTATAGTCGTAACTCCAGGAACCGTCTTTGTGACGTGTCCATGTAATCATGTCTTCATAGGCATCGTAGCACTGATGATTCCAAGGATCTTTGTTAAGCGTGGCCGTAATGACTTTCTGGCCAGCTTTCGCCAAAGGTATCATCGTCTTCTTTAATGCTTCAAAATGTTCGTCACTCCACATCTTTAATCCTTCTGCACGGGCTACAGCGGCCGGATGCTGCCATAAATCCAAATGATAATTCCATTGATCGGGTGTGGGTAAGACATGATCGATTACCTTTAGCTGGATGGGAAACGTGAATTTCTCTTTTTCCTGATCTGTTACCGTAATCGTAGATGTATAAGTTCCTGCAACTGCGTCTTGTGGTACTTGAATGGTAATCCAGACCGGACGAGTCGTTTTCGGAGCCATATCAAAGCGGGATAATGAATCCAGCATATCCGGCATCAATACACTGGGGCCACCTTTCTTGAAGTCGGGTGAATTGATGTCTGCCAGCGTATATCTCACAAAGCGTGCTTGGGCGATCGAAGCCGGTAAAGAAGCTTTATCTGCTTTGAATTCTCCAATCTGGCAGGTTACACCGTTTGATCCTCCAGCCGACCATAGTAACAGTTGGGCCGAAGCCTTTTCACCTCGCCAGGCTGTGAGTTGACAAGGTTTGTTTTCCAGATTCTGAGGAATTTCACTGCGTGAATAACGCCAGTCGATACTTCCCCAGGCAACATTAAGTTTCTTGCCTGCCTGATTCCATTGCTGTTCAGCTTCTGTACTAATAGCTACCGGATCTTCTGCTTCCTGAAAAGTTGTAACAGGAACGTACTTTTGTTCCTGGCAACCGAACAGGGCTAAGGCCAGGAATGCGAATGTTGTGTTTTTCAATTCCATAATTATTTATTCTTGTTTAGCAAAGATATTGTTTAAGAGATATTCTATCTACATATATCCAATAAAATTTCTCGTCGGAAAGAAAATTCAGTAAAAATAAAAAGGTGCATCAAACGTTTTGTCCTATTGGACTTCACTAAACGTTTTGACGCACCTTATATTCTCTACAAAATTCTTACTTAGAATTCCGCATTGTTCGGAGTACGCGGGAACGGAATCACATCGCGGATGTTAGCCATACCCGTAACGAACAGTAACAAGCGTTCGAATCCAAGGCCAAATCCTGAATGAGGAACCGTACCGAACCGGCGAGTATCCAGATACCACCACATATCTTTCATCGGGATATGCAGTTCCTGAATGCGGTTGTACAGTTTGTCATAATCAGCTTCACGTTCTGAACCACCGATGATTTCACCAATCTTCGGGAACAGTACATCCATAGCACGAACAGTCTTTCCGTCTTCATTCTGCTTCATGTAGAATGCCTTGATTTCTTTCGGGTAATCAGTCAGGATTACCGGACGTTTGAAATGATCTTCTACCAGGAAGCGTTCGTGTTCAGAAGCTAAGTCAACGCCCCAGTAAACTGGGAATTCAAATTTGTGACCTTTGGCAACGGCATCTTCCAGAATCTTGATACCTTCAGTATAAGGCAAGCGGACGAATTCGTCTTTCAGAACGCCCTGAAGACGTTCAATCAGGCCTTTGTCGAACATATCGTTCAGGAATTTGATATCGTCCATGCAGTTGTCGAGAGCCCATTGTACGCAGTACTTAATGAATTCTTCGGCCAATTCCATGTTATCGTTGATATCATAGAAAGCAACTTCCGGTTCGATCATCCAGAATTCAGCCAAGTGGCGAGGAGTGTTGGAGTTTTCAGCACGGAATGTCGGACCGAATGTATAAATCTGTCCTAATGCCGTAGCAGCCAATTCTCCTTCCAGCTGTCCGGAAACTGTCAGACTTGTTTGTTTGCCGAAGAAATCATCATCATAAATGATAGATCCATTTTCATCTTTCTTCAGGTTGTACAAGTTCTTCGTAGTAACCTGGAACATCTGTCCTGCACCTTCACAGTCAGAAGCTGTAATGATTGGTGTATGGAAATAGAAGAAACCTTTGTCATGGAAGAATTTGTGAATAGCAAAAGCCATGTTGTGACGGATACGGAAGATAGCACCGAATGTATTCGTACGCGGACGCAAGTGAGCAATCTCACGCAAGAATTCCATCGAGTGGCCTTTCTTCTGCAACGGATATGTTGCCGGGTCAGCAGTTCCGTAGATCTCTATTTCGGTAGCCTGGATTTCAACAGACTGACCTTTTCCCTGCGACTGAACCAAGGTTCCGTTTACGCTCATACTGGCACCAGTCGTAATGGGCTTCAGAAATTCTTCTCCAAATTTTTCTACATCAACAACGATTTGAACATTATTTATTGTAGAACCGTCGTTCAGCGCAATAAAGTTTACCTGTTTGCTGCCACGGCGAGTACGAACCCAGCCTTTCACGTTAACGGTAGAGCCAAAAGCTGTGCTTTTAAGCAAATCTACAATCTTTGTTCTTTTTATTGTTTCCATTCTATTAATAGTTTTATTATTCGAAAGCACCCATGCGCAGTGCGTTTACTTCTTTTTCGTTCAGATAACGCCATTTACCACGACCCAGGTTTTTCTTCGTCAGACCTGCGAAATAAACACGGTCCAATTTAACGACATGATAACCTAAAGATTCGAAGATACGACGCACGATACGGTTACGGCCAGAATGAATTTCGATACCAACCTGGCTCTTGTCAGTTTCGTTTGCATAGCTGATGGCATCTGCATGGATTTCGCCGTCTTCCAGTTCAAGTCCGTTTGCAATCTTTTCCATATCTTCAACCGAAACATTCTTGTCCAACCATACGTGATAGATCTTTTTCTTCTTAAACGATGGGTGAGTCAGTTTAGATGCCAGATCACCATCATTCGTCAACAGCAATACACCGGTTGTATTGCGGTCCAGACGACCTACCGGATAGATTCTTTCTGTACAAGCATGTTTTACCAGATCCATTACTGTCAGGCGTTCCTGAGGATCGTCTGAAGTTGTTACACAGTTTTTCGGCTTGTTCAATACGATGTAAACCTTGCTTTCGATCTGAACCGGTTTGTCATTGAATGTAACCTTATCAGAACGTGTAATCTTTGTTCCCAATTCCGTTACTACTACATCGTTAACCTTTACATTTCCAGCTTGGATGTATTCATCTGCTTCACGACGAGAGCAAACACCTGCATTCGACAAGAACTTGTTCAAACGGATCGGTTCGTTCGGGTCTGCCAATACTTCCTTGTACTTCAGCTGTTTCTGGAAATTGTACTTAGCATTCGGGTTGTAATTGTTGGAACGGCGATTGTTATTATTGTTCGGACGGCGGTTGTTGTTACGTCCGTTATTATTATTGTAACGGCCTCCACCATAAGCATTGCCACCTCCGTAATTATTTCCATAAGGACGTGGAGCTGCACCGCGATTATCCTGACGATTATCGAAGTTTGTCCGATTTTCGCCTACACGCGGTCTTCTTTTCTTTACCGGTGCTCCTTCCGGATTGTTGGTTACGGCATTTGGATTGCTGCTATAAACCGGACGGTTGTATGCACGCTGGTCGTTGTTCGGGTTGTAAGCCGGACGGTTTCCATACTGACGGTTCTGATTATAACCTCCCTCTCGATTCTGGTTGTTATAGTTGTTCCGGTTGTTGTAAGGCCGGTTATTACCGTAACCACCGCGATTATCATAACGCTGCTGATAACCTTGATTATTGCCATAGTCATTATACTGCTGGCGGTCTCCATAAGAACGATAACCTCCGCGGTCATTATTTGCCGGTCGGTTGTACGGTCTGCGTTCATAGTTACCCTCAGGACGGTTGTAACCTGTGTTATACGGTCTTCTTTCTCCGTCTTCTGCATTGTCTCTGTAGCCTGTCATTACTTTTCTTGGGCGTGCTGCTGGCTGCTGCTGTGCCTCATCTCTTTCTTCTGTACTCATGTTATAAATTATAATAAAAGGTTTATACTTGATAGCCTCCCGGCTACCTTTGATTTTGTTATTTATCTGTTCAGGAGATAAGATTATTAATAGTTTGGTTAGCACCAAAGCAGTCTAGTTTTTCGGAACCCCGATAAGCTTGAAACTGCTTTGGTATCTTTTTCTCCTTATTTGTTTTTAAATTCCTGTATAATTATGCGGTGTAATCGCTCTCAACTCGTCTTTTACGCGATCGCTGACCTGCAATGTTTCAATAAAATCTTTAATTGACTGTTCCGTAATGCCTGCATTGGTACGGGTAAGAGCTTTTAATGCTTCGTATGGTTTCGGATAACCTTCCCGGCGCAAGATGGTTTGGATACCTTCTGCTACGACGGCCCAGCATCTGTCAAGATCAGCTTCCAGAGCTTTTTCGTTAAGCAATAGTTTACCTAAACCTTTTAACAAACTCTTAAATGCAATTTCGATGTGTGCCATCGGAACCCCTACATTTCTCAACACGGTTGAGTCGGTCAAGTCACGCTGTAAACGTGAGATCGGGAGTTTTGTTGCCAGATGTTCAAGAATGGCATTGGCAATACCTAAGTTACCTTCGGCATTTTCGAAATCGATCGGATTAACCTTATGCGGCATGGCTGAAGAACCTACTTCGCCCGCTTTGATTTTCTGCTTGAAATATTCCATGGAAATATATTGCCAGAAATCGCGGTTCAGGTCAATCAGGATGGTATTGATTCGTTTCATTCCGTCAAAGATGGCTCCTAAATTGTCGTAATTCGAAATCTGGGTTGTCCACTCTTCCCGTTGCAATCCTAATGATTCGCTGACAAATTTGTTGGCAAAAGCTTTCCAGTCATATTCCGGATAAGCTACATGGTGCGCATTGAAGTTGCCGGTGGCACCACCAAACTTAGCTGAAATAGGAACGGCTTTCAGTAAGTTCAATTGCTGTTTCAGGCGGTATACAAACACCATGATCTCTTTGCCCAGACGGGTAGGAGAGGCTGGTTGTCCGTGTGTCTTGGCCAACATCGGGATATTCATCCATTCATTCGCATATTTTTCCAGCGTACTGATGACTTCTTCCAGTCCCGGATAATAGACATCGTTCAACGCTTCTTTCAGCGACAACGGCATAGCCGTATTGTTGATGTCTTGCGAGGTCAGTCCGAAGTGAATGAACTCATGATATTTCTCAGCCAGAAAATGATCTGTCTTTTCTTTGATGAAATATTCAACGGCTTTGACATCATGGTTGGTTACCTTTTCTATTTCCTTTACCCGCAAAGCATCTTCTTCCGTAAACTCTTTATAGACATTGCGAAGCCATGTTTTCACCTCTTCCGTATTTAATTCACTTAATTGCGGAAGATATTCAGATAGAGCTATCAAATACTCAATCTCTACGCGCACTCTGTATCTAATCAGCGCGAATTCAGAAAAATAAGCTGCAAGGTTCTCAGCTTTGTTCCAATATCGCCCGTCAACAGGCGAGATGGCTGTTAGTGTTGATAGTATCATTTTTCCTTTAATACATTATATATGATGTAGAGTTGCAAAGTTAATGCTTTTCCTGGTATCTATATGCAAAAGCAAAGTTTTTTTTATTTTTTTCTCCGAAAATATTTGGAGGTTTCAAAAAAAGCCGTACCTTTGCACCGTCTTAAAGAGATAAGACGTACAAAACATAATGAATGAAAAGGGCGTTTAGCTCAGCTGGTTCAGAGCATCTGCCTTACAAGCAGAGGGTCGGCGG
>ERZ779865.109-NODE-109-length-75724-cov-7.349535_pt1 | contig 75724 bp, 68 predicted proteins | sample MGYA00433088_ERZ779865 | MGnify/ENA primary metagenome ERZ779865 (study PRJEB29588, sample SAMEA2151703) | human gut metagenome | biome: human gut; feature: human-associated habitat; material: faeces | place: Denmark | collected 2008/2010 ... | reverse complement strand
ATCAATAAAATCTTATGTCAGTTTTTTGAGTTTACACAAAACTTGAAACGGTCTCCATATAAAAACCTTACTGATTTTCAGTTGTGAGAACTGAAGTCGGTAAGGTTTTTTTGTTTATGTCAAATATAGGTTATTCTGTTACGCTGCTTTTACCGGTAGTAGAGGAACCCTTTTTTTTTCTACAGCGTTTCCAATGCCGGGTATTTATACCTCCACTCATCATACTGCTCTTTAGTAATCTCACCTTGCGCCAGCTTCTCTTTCTGTCGCAGCCATGATTTCAGGCAGTCATCAAGAACAGAGTGGGGTTTTGTTACCGCCGAATCAAGGGAGAGACAGATGTTACCGTCGTTCTCGTCGATAGTCAGCCCGTACATATCTTCCAATGCAAAGAAGGTATGCATGAGTCCGAAGTAGTTGTCGATGTTTGGTACGGTCAGTGCTTTTGTATCTACCTCCAGCAGCCCGGCCATTTCCTTTATCAGTTCCTGCTTTGGTATGCGGGCTTCTGATTCGTACTGTGCCATGCGTACATCCGATGATTTGCCGTGAAATCCGAGCATTTCACCGAGCTGTTTTTGCGTGAACCCTTTCCGGTTGCGAAAAAATTTGATCCTTTGTCCGATTGCCATGTTTATTTCCTCCATTTTCTTGTTCGTTTCCATTTTGTGGTTATAAATGCAATAATAAACATTTTTGTTTAGGTAGAGTATAGCATGAGGGAAATAGGATAGCAAGAGAAAACTAAACAAAAAAAGTTAATATTTTACTGCAAACCACTTGACTTAAATTAAAATGTTTAGCATTATGTCAAACAACAACTTAAACAAATTGAGTTAGCACATTGGTGCTGGTCATTACCGGAGAGGAGGTGAGGCTTATGGAAAAGAGCTTTATGACGGTGGATGAAGTAGCAGAAGAATTGAAAGTGTCCAAATCCTATGCGTATAAGGTGGTCAGAGAGTTGAATGCAGAAATGCAGGAGCTTGGCTATCTGACGGTATCTGGGAGAGTGAATACGAATTTCTTTCGCAAGAAACTTTGTTATGGCAGCGAAGGATGACTGGCACAGCAGGAAAAACTGCTGGTGTCAAATCGGAAAACTCTGCAGGTGCAGCAGGAACAGACGGACGAGCTGAGGCAGTCCTGTGAAGAATGGAAAGCAAAAAAGCAAGAAGTGAAAGAACGGTATTTTCATTATTTATCCTTTTATGACCGGATGGAGCAGGCATATGTCGGAGTGAAAAAGGAATATGAAAACCTGCAGCAGGAGTATGATGATCTGAAAGACGAATACGACGGTCTGCACAGAGAACTTTGCGATGCAAGGAAAAAACACGAAGAATTGTGGGAAAGCAGGGAATCACTCCGGCGGGATTGTGAAGAATTGAAGGAAAACCGCAAAACCCTCCACAGTGACTGTGAAGCACTTTGCGATGAACGGGATTCTTTGGGGCGGGTCTGCAAGGCATTAGAACAGAATCATAAAAAGCTGGAGCTTCAGAAAGAGAATTTGCAAAAAGTGTTATCCGGCTTGCAGACAGATAAAGAAAGTGCAGAGCAGGCGTTAGCGGGTGTGAAAGACGAACTGGGAAAGGCACAGATCGAGACAGAGATCGTCCTGGTGCAGCGTGACCGGGTGGTGGCAGACATCGAGGAAACAAGACTGCGGCTCGAGCGGTATGTGGCACATGCAGAAGAATTATACCAAAAGTACAGCAGTGTGGCAGTGACATCTCGGCAGGCAGAACTGTTTGAAGAGGTACTAAAGGCTCGGAACGAGAAAGAAGAGCTGCGATATGAGAATGTAAAACTGCAGGAAGAAAACAGTACACTCCGCCTGATCCTTGACAAGGCAGAAGAATTCATGCGCAAGCTGGTGGTAAGTGGACAAAACATGTGGGATGCCTTTACGGAAAAGCTGGCTCTGATCCTGCCGGGGAAGCAGAGAACGGAAGAGAATGAATACTGGCGGTAAGCTGGCTGGAGGCAGATGAAAACAGAATTTAAGGATTTGGATAAGAGAAAGATGAAATAGAACTTTCTCTTATCCGTCAGAAAGAATGGAGGAGAGTGTGAAAACTACCGCTGATGCGGTAGTTCGTCACACGGCTATTTGCTTCTGAGCGAAGGCAAATAGCTTTGATGGCAGAAGAGAAATCGCATATGCGAATTTCTCTTCGCCTCTTCGCGATAAACGCTCAGAAATGAGGATAACAATGAGAGAAGAATTAAAAGATATGAAGAAGATGGAAGATGTGGATGTATTTGCCGAAGAGGTGGCGGAGCAGGAACTGCCGGAGATGATCGAAGAAAACGGACTGATCTATTACTTGGCAGAGGATGACTGCTACTATCCTGATCTGACATTCGAGCAGGAAACAGACTATCCGATCGGAAAGTATGGACTGATCCGGGCAGAGTATATGTGGGAGCACCGAGCACATGAATATCGAATGATGCTGCAGGATGGAACCTGGAACAGGTACCTCCATGAAGTGGACGAAGAATGCCATCGGGAGGTGGAGCAGGCGGTGAGACGGATCATGGAAAAGGAAGGCGTGGATGAACGACTGAAAGCGGAAAATCCGCTGGAATGGGTGAGGAGAGTGAACGGGATTAAGATGTGCGTGGAAACGGAGGTGGAGAGGAGACTATCTTAGTGATGAAAGTTGTTTTTATTGCGACCATAGTAGGGATGTTTTATAATACATATTAAGAAAATTGAAGATTATGTTGGCGGATATCAAAATATGAGTGATTGCGAGAGGAGGAGATGTATGAATAGAGGAGAATGGAGCGAACCATATGTAGCATTAAAGCTTCTTGGAGAGCAGAAAATATATATGGCAGATGAAAATGGAAATATCAACTTGTCAGAATGGATGACAGTGTTGAAATTGGTTCGGAGAGAAAACAAAGATCGTCTTGTCTCATATACATGTAGAACGGATATGGGAGATGTGTTGATTGAAGTTAATCGAATTCCGGTTACGCAAGTAAATGCAATTGAGTTTTTGGATAAAGCAGAAATTTTAAAACAAGATATTCTTTCTGGAAGGGGAGCATCATTTAATGTATCTGAAGATGTAATGGATTTTTTGCCTGAAATAGAGATGACATCGTTAAAAGCGAAAAGCATTGATAAAAGTGATGTATTCTTAGATACGCACGATCCGCGAAGCGGGATTGATAGAGAAAATATTGGATTTTCCATAAAAAGCGAAATGGGAAAGGATCCGACACTTTTTAATACATCAAGAGCGTCTGGAATCGTATATAAAGTGGTTGGAATGTCAAAGGAGTTGATGGATCAAGTAAATTCGTTGCTGGACGAAAAAGGAAATGTGGCTGTCTCTGATAGGTGCAAATTGATGATTCAAAAGGGATGTACTTTGAAATATCAGGGATATGAATTTGCTGCAAGAGCAAAATGTCAGGCATTTGCTGAAAATTTGGATTTAATAAATCCAAGATTGCCAGAGGTTATAGAATGGATACTATGGAATCATTTTATAGAGAAAAATAATGATAAAAATATAACTGATATTATTAATTTGCTGATATCCCAAAATCCGTGTGATTTAACAAATCCGCAAATTAAATATCCGTTTATGATAAAACAATTTTTGTATGCGACATATTGTGGTATGACAGCCTCGACTTTATGGAATGGAACGAGTAAAGTTAAGGGTGGATACATAACGGTCAAGAAAAATGGCGATGTAATTGCTAATTATGCAATGGAATCAGATGTTTTTAAAAATTATTTATTTCAGCATTGTTATATGGATTATCCTTCAACAGATGCAGGCCATGGTGGCTATGGAAAAGTATATATGAAAGGGGATCAATATTTTTTTAATTTGAACTTCCAAGTGAGGATATGCTAAGTGTTGACAAGATAATACAATTTGCAGGAGATATAAGAAAATGGAAAATTTGAATATCTTTTCAGAGTGGATGACACAAAATTCGGACCTGAGCGAAAGCTCTGTATACAAATATAAAAGAGCGGTTAATACGGTTTCAAACGATATGATTGAGCAGAAAGTTGTAAATAAAAGTTTGCTTGATATGAATCTTGTGGAATTGGATATAGCAATTTACAATATACAGGATAATCCGATTTTTATTGAAAAAAATAGCAGAGGAAGGCGTATGTATAGTAATGCTCTTAAACAGTACAGATATTATATGATGGAAAAAATGGAAGATGATAGAGCAGAGCGAGAAATAGAAAAAGAAATAGAGGCAACACAGACATTAAGGGAAACTGAGAAACAGGTTATTATCAAGGCAAGGATTGGCCAGGGGCAATACCGTGAAAATCTTATGCAGAAATATAATCATAAGTGTATTGTAACCGGGATTGACACCTCAAAACTGCTGGTCGCAAGTCATATAAAACCCTGGAGGGTGTGTGATAACGAAGAGAGAATTGATACAGAAAATGGTTTGCTCTTAAGTGCAAATATGGATAGGTTGTTCGACAGTGGTTTGATATCGTTTACGGTGGATGGGCATATGATGATTTCTGCATTTGTTGGAATGGCCAATCAATCCAGATTACATATTTTTAATGGAATGAAGGTTGACCTACATCCTTCGGTACGTTTGTTGGCATATATGGAATATCATAGGGATGTATTATTTGTTAAATAGACTTGGAGATAAGTACTATTGGGGTGTTGATAAACCGTTAAACCCAAAGCATGTCTGTTGATTGATGATGAGTATGCGTTCTCATACTTTTTTGTGATTTCTCTTGAAATGATGTAAGATCTATGATAAGATGACAGAAAGTATGTTCGATCGATCGGCTGGTGGAATGTGATCTGATTGGACACTTTTGGAGGATTGAGATGAAGATTAGTTATAAAAAACTATGGAAATTACTGATTGACCGTGACATGAAGAAGAAACAATTGGCTGAAGCGGCAGGAATCAGTTCAGCTTCAATTGCAAAATTAGGGCGAAATGAAAATGTGAATACTGATATTCTACTGAAGATATGCATTGCATTAAATAGTGATATATCAGATATTATGGAAGTGGTACCTGATGAGGAGATATGATGTCGAGGTGATTGGATGGATCGGCTGACGAAAGAACAACGTCATAAGAACATGAAGAATATCAAAAATAAAGATACCGGTATTGAGGTAACTTTGAGAAAGGCGTTATGGGAAAAAGGTTATCGTTATCGAAAAAATGACAGGCGATTACCTGGGAAACCGGATATTGTACTTACAAAGTATAAAATAGCTATTTTTTGTGACAGTGAGTTTTTTCATGGAAAGGATTGGGAGGTATTAAAACCGCAATTGGAGCGGGGAAAAAATGCAGAATTTTGGATAAAAAAGATTTCCAAAAATCAGCAAAGGGATGAGGAAGTGAATAAGCAACTGCAATATTTAGGGTGGACGGTTATTCGCTTTTGGGGTAAGGATATAACAAAAAATACAGATGAATGTGTTCGGGTTGTTGAAGAAACTATTTTTGATATGATGATGGACACGGATAATTATTACGAATAAAGGAGACATGGCAATATGTACAGATCAATTGATTTATTTGCAGGAATTGGAGGTATAAGAAAGGGTTTTGATAATGCGTTTGGAAAAGATATCGAAACAGTATTTGTCAGTGAATGGGATGAATATGCACAAAAAACCTACAAATTGAACTATCAAGATGATTTTGACATTGCCGGGGATATTACTAAGATTGACGAAGAAGACATTCCGGAATTTGACATTTGCTTAGCAGGATTTCCTTGTCAGGCGTTTTCGCTGGCGGGGAAACGGATGGGATTTAATGACGATTATAAAGGTCTGTGCCGTGGAACATTATTTCAGGATGTTGTTCGTATATGTGAATATAGACAGCCGAAGGTTATTTTCTGCGAAAATGTGAAGGGGTTAACGATTCATGATAGGGGTCGTACTTTTAAAGTTATTAAGAGAGCATTTGAACAGATTGGATATAAAGTGTATGACAAGGTTTTGAACAGTAAAGACTTTGGTGTACCTCAAAACAGAGAAAGAATATATATAGTGGCATTCCGAAATGATATTGACAGTAGCAAATTTGAGTTTCCTGAAGGACACAATTCGGACACTTGTATCAGAGACATCATGGAAGAAAAAGAAGTTAGTGTGAAATATTATTTATCCACTGTATATATGGAAACACTACGTAGGCATAAGGCTAGACATCAATCAAAAGGAAACGGATTTGGTTATGAGATTCGAGATCTTGACGGTCAGGCTGGTGCGATTGTGTGCGGCGGTATGGGGCGAGAAAGAAATCTTATTATTGATAAGAGGCTTACAAATTTTACACCGGTAACGCATATAAAAGGAGAGGTTAACAGAGAAGGAATCCGTAAAATGACTCCTCGTGAGTGGGCAAGACTGCAGGGGTTCCCAGATGACTTTAAATTGGAACTGGCGGATACGCATTTATATAAGCAATTTGGTAACAGTGTAACAGTTAATGTAATTGAGGCAATTGCAAGGGAGATAAGGAAGGTGTTGGAAAATGGCAAATAACAATGATGGGAAAATGACAGGAAACAAAGGAGAATGGTCAGAACTGTATGCATTTTTGCGCTTGCTGAGTCAGGGAAGAGTATATGCAGCCAATGAGAAGGTCGAAAAAATTGATAATGTCTATTATCCTATTTTAAAGATTATTAGGGAAGAACAAAAGGGAGAAGTTTATGACTACTGTATCAATGGAGATGATGTGGTCGTTGAAACGCAATCCTGCAGGGTTGCGACAATAGATCGAAATTTGCTTGGAGAAGAAGCGGATAAACTGTTGAAAGAGATTGCAATCCATAGTGGAAGCTTCGAGGTAGAGGATGTTGCTTCGTTTGTTAATGGAATTAAAGTAACAAAACTTAAAGCACCATCCACAGACACTACAGACATTTCCATGCAGATTCAAGATGTATATACGAATCTTATCCGTAAGGTGGGCTTTTCTATTAAGTCTGAGGTGGGACATGCACCGACACTTTTGAATGCGGGAAAGACTACTAATTTTATTTACAAAGTTGATGGAATTAGCAGCGAACAGGCTGGAGAGATAAATGCAATAGAAACCAGAACAAAAATTCAAGATCGTATGGCAAAGATCAGAGAATATGGTGGGGAGATCAAGTATGTGGATATAAGTCATGCAGGATTTAAACGCAATCTGATTATGGTAGACAGTAGCATGCCAGAGATATTGGGAAATATATTGCTTTATTATTATGGCGAGGATGTAAAAGATTGCAAAAAACTGGTGGAATTGGAAGGAGAGAGGGATCCTCTTGGCTATGGTGATGCTGCAATGTATGAATATAAATTTAAGAAATTCCTCTGCTCCTGTGCGTTAGGATTAAAACCGGCAAAACCGTGGGATGGACTAGATGAAGCAAATGGAGGTTATATTATTGTAAAGGCTGATGGAGAAGTGTTGGCATATCACATTTATAACCGAAATTTCTTTGAACAGTATTTGCTGGATAACACAATTTGTGAGAGAGCGTCAACTTCCAGACATGAATATATGAGATTATACGAAGAGGACGGACAGATGTATATAAAGTTGAATTTGCAGGTACGATTTAAATAAAGTGAGCATTATTATAATAGTAGTTTAAAAAATATAAATGATGCCAAAGGCATGATTATATGCTATAATTAAAATACATAAGGTGGAAAAGAGGTGAAAAATATGCCGAATGCGGCGATTGACTTGTTTTGCGGAATAGGAGGCTTGACGAAAGGGCTATCACTAGCTGGTGTCAATGTGATTGCTGGGTATGATATTGATGATTCCTGTAAATTTGCATACGAGAGTAACAACAAGGCAAAATTCGTTTGTAAAGATGTAGGGAATATCACGGCTGAGGAAATAAATCAAAAATTTCAAGGAAGCGATGTTAGAATAATTGTAGGATGTGCGCCGTGCCAGCCGTTTTCTAGGTATTCGTTAAGATATAGAAAAAAAGGCAGAACAGATGACAAATGGAAATTACTATATTCTTTTTCACGGCTTGTACGTGAATGTTTGCCAGATGTTGTGTCAATGGAAAATGTTCCGAGCTTAGCAAATGAAAAAGTGTTTATGGATTTTGTGAGACAGTTAGAAGAGCTAAATTATTATGTGAGTTGGAGTATTGTTTATTGTCCGGATTATGGAGTGCCACAAAAAAGGAAGCGCTTGGTTTTGTTGGCTTCAAGATTCGGCAATATTCAATTAATTAAGCCTCTTTATGATAAGAATAGTTATCGGACAGTCAGAATGGCGATAGAAAATCTTCCTCAGATTTCGGATGGAGAAATATGTGAGTCTGATTTGTTACATCGTTCGAGTAGACTATCTGAAATAAATAAGAAAAGGATTCGACAATCTGTACCAGGTGGTACATGGAGAGATTGGGATGATGATTTAAAATTAAAATGTCATAACAAAAAAAGTGGAGTGTCATATCCGTCTGTATATGGTCGTATGAATTGGGATGAACCATCTCCTACGATAACAACGCAATTTTATGGCTATGGAAATGGAAGATTTGGACATCCTGACCAGGATAGGGCAATATCAATTAGAGAAGGTGCAATTTTACAATCATTTCCTAATGATTATATTTTTATTGATGATAAACATCCTGCTCAAAAAAGAGAATTGGGAACGCACATTGGTAATGCGGTTCCTGTTGAATTAGGAAGAGCGATAGGAATTAGTATACAGCAGCATATAGAAGAGAAAAGGGGGGAGATCTAAATCATGAGCAAGAAAGGAAATGGAAAAGTAGTGGAAGGTGAAGTGTTAAAATCTTCACAACAGATAAATGAAAAAAAACAGGATATAAAATATGATACAAGGGACTATGTTATTAGATATTTGAAAGAGTTGTTTGAGGAAGATAGCTTATATGTTCCATTAGAATATCAGCGTAATTTTATTTGGACGGAGAAGGATAAATGTTTTTTTATTGAATCTGTGTTGATGGGGCTGCCAATTCCGTTTATGTTTTTTTCAGATACAGCGGATGGTCGGATCGAAATTGTAGATGGGGCTCAAAGAACGCAAACATTGGTTGAATTTTTGCAGGGTAATCTGGTTTTGAACGATTTAGATATTCTGACGGATTCGAATGGATTTAGTTTTAATGATTTGGATCCTGCAGTACAGAGAAAATTTGAAAATACCAATATTAGGGTTGTATTTTTGGAAGATGGAACAACTGAGAAAGTGCGTCAAGAAATATTTAAAAGAATTAATACGGGTGGTAAAAAAGCTCTGCCGACAGAAACACGACGTGGGGCGATTGAAGGTCCGTTTATGAATTTTTTAACTGAATGTACTCAAAATGAGAAATTTAACAAGTTGGCACCGAGGAGTGAACAGACGGAGAAAAGATATGAAGGTATAGAGCTCGTATCTAGATTTTTTGCATATTATGATAATTATGAAGAAAATTTCCCTGATTATACAGGAAATGTGGCGCTATATATTGACAAATATGTAGAAAATATGAATGAAAGATGGAAGATCGACAACCAATCAGAACAATACAAAAAAACATTTGACACAATGTTGCAATTTGTGGAAGGATATATTGGAAACAGGGGATTCAGGAAGAAAGAAAAATCAAAATCTACACCTAGAGCGAGATTTGAGGCGATTTCTATTGGAGTTGCTTTAGCTTTGAAGTGTTCGGAGGAATTAAACAAGAGTGATAGTTCCTGGATTGATGATGAAGAATTTTTGGCTATAACTCGTTCAGATGCCGCTAATAACAAAACTAAGTTAAAGAAACGAATTGATTTTGTTAAAAATAAACTTTTGGGAGAGTAAATGGTTACATTAAAAAGTACATATGAGAGTAGAAAAAGGGAAATTTTAAAATTTATAGAGCTAATGGATTTCTTGGAAAATAAAAAAATGTATCCATCGGAGAATGAGGTTAGCTTCGAGGACTTTTTCTATGCTGATAATAAGAGAATTCAGTTGAGTTATCAGGAATTAATCAACATATTAAAAGCAAATGTGTCGTTGATGATATATAATATTGTTGAATTTACGGTATCAGGATTGATAGACTGTATTTATGATGAAATTAAGATGCAAAGCCTTTCTTATGTTGATGTAAGCGAATCCATAAGGAAAATGTGGAGAAAGGTTGTATTAAAGGCGACAAAAGATCCTAAAGCCAATTTTGATACATTTGTGAGAAAAAATGAAGAAATTATTGACCATATTCTGTCGAAGCAGCCGTTAAATATATGCGCAAAAGATTGCTTGCCTGCGGGAAATTTGGATGGTATTTCCATTAAAAAGACATTTGAAATGCATGGAATAAGAATTAAAACTGGGAGTAAAAATTTTAGACCGGATATTTTGGAAAACATAAAAGAGAAAAGAAATAATCTGGCTCATGGTTCGGTGTCATTTGTCGAGGCGGTAAGGAATAATGGTATTAAAGATATTAACAAAAATGCTCGATTTGTTTGTTTGTTTCTTGAAGAATTGATTGATACGGTTGATGAATTTATTAAGAGCAAACAATATATATATCAGGAAGAAAATTGAAACTATAAGAGATGGAGAAAGAGGGCTTTCCTTAAAGGAGTGCAATGTTACAAAAGTAGAAATTAGTTGTTTAAAGGAGAAGAGGATGAAGAGCAATTATAAGTTTAATATATCGCTGAGTGTACTGAACCATTTGGGGAGAAATTTATATAGAAACATAATTACCGTTATTGGAGAAGCAATTTCAAATTCCTGGGATGCAGATGCAAATAATGTTTGGATAACGATAGACAGAGAAAACAATCGTATGTCCATAAAAGATGATGGCGAAGGAATGTCTGATAAGGATTTTCAAGAAAAATTTCTAAAAATTGGTTATTCAAAAAGAATAAATGGAAATTCCAGATCAAATTTGAACAGACCATTTATTGGGAGAAAAGGAATTGGGAAATTGGCATTATTATCTTGTGCCCAGAAAATACATATTGCGTCACGAAAGATCGGGGGAGAAGTAGTTGGTGGGGTGATCAATAATTTGGATTTAGATAAGGCGATTACAGACGACTTGAATTCGCAGGATTATATTTTGGGTGATTTGAATGTTGCATTGATGAATGAAAAGATGGATAATTGGAAGGGGACATGTATTGTTTTTGAAGATCTAAAAAACGGCATCTTTAACACTATAAATTACATTGAGAAAGCGATAGCATTATATTTTAGATTTTCTTTAATCGATAAAAACTTTAATATATATGTTAATGGAAAACTAATTGATGAGAAAACTTTAAGTGATTTAGCTGAAAATACACAATTTGTATGGAAAATAAATGATATAGATGATCCGTTTTTGATAAAAGCTGGGTTGAATGCAGTTGAAAGAAAAATATACTCGAAAATGAATATAAGAGGTTATATTGCGTCTGTAAGAAAACCTTCAGATTTAAAAATTCGTGGGACACAAGAAAAAGTAACTATTGATTTGTTTGTGAATGGTCGTTTGAGAGAAAAAGATATTCTTAGACATGTTCCAACTACTCGAATTGTAGAAAACTATGTATATGGTCAAATTCATTATGATGATTTAGATAATGGAAATATGAAAGATATTTTTACAAGTAGCAGAGAAGGGATTATGTCTGATGAACCTGCATTTGAAAAATTTAAAAAGGAATTTCAAAGTATCTTTAAAAAAATAATGGAGGAATGGGATTCTTTAAGAAGAAATAAAGGAGATGATGGAGATCCTGACAATAAAATGATAACGCCTAAAGCAAGAAAAGCGGAAGAATTATTTAATACCACTGTAAAGGATCTTTTAAGAAAAGAACATTATATGAAAAAAGATGATAGAGTGGAGAATTGGATAAGCAAACTTAGTGAAGAAGCACAATATAATATTCCATCATATACAGAGTGTTTTATTTCAGAAAATTTATTGAGAGAATATATTAAATATAAGAAATTATCTTTAAGTGAAGAAGCTGTTTCTGAGGCGAAAAAGTGGAAACAGCGAGAAGAAAAAAATAAGGGTAAAGCAAATATCAGTTATGATATTCGAATATCAGACGATGATATATATTATTTAGACATGACGTATTTATCAAACTTTGTTGATAAGTCGCATGATCCGCAAAAAGAAGCAGCATTAGGAAGATCGGCGATACTTTATAAGCCAGTTAGGGATGCGGTGGGACATACATCTGTTATAACTACACTTGCAAAGCAACAACTGTCGATTGAATTTGAAAATATAAAGGCACGATTAATTAATTTACTAAAGGAAATGTAAAGAATATTATAAACAAAAAATCTATTGAAAATGACTTTGTTAAAAATATTGATAGTATAGTAAATAACATGGCAACATTTTGGCAACAAAAGATCAGTAAGCCAAAATAAAATATGCACTATAAGTAATTTATGGGCAATTCGACATCAAAACTTAAACAAAATGGTTTAAGAAATGCGGTGGCTTTGCCGAGTTTGAATAGGAAGGAAATAGCGGGAAGCCTTGTAAATAGGGGCTTCCTGATTTTGATGTAAGCAAATTGTAAGCAAAAATTAAGTTGTTGGATTTAGTTGGTAAAACAATTCATGGGTTTGCGTAAAAACTTGCACCATATAATGGCTCAGTTGTCAAGACAAAAATTTAATATTTTTATAATGAACTGATATGTTGACGGGTTACATGAGAGAATGCAATGTAGCGTCTCTAATTATGGTGGGTAGGGAACGGCAAGCAAGACTTTGACCTTGTAAATGGGTATCCCTTGATTTATAATAAAACAAAAACTTTCTGAATTTCCCACGAAAGGAATCACAATGACCAACAATAAGATAATACAATTCCAATCTGGCTTTAACACAGCCTTTATTAACAGTAACACAAATTCCAATCTGGCCTATCGGCCACAATTTATATACAATAATAATAAGGATGGGCAGAAGGTATTTTCTGCCATTGAGGACGAGCTGTGCAAATGCGATAGTTTTACGATCAGTGTTGCTTTTATTACCAGAGGAGGCATTACGCCTTTGTTGCAGACTTTGAAGGAGCTGGAGAGGAGAGGAATTCCGGGGCGAATTTTGACAACGGATTATCTTACGTTTAGTGATCCGGTGGCGTTGGATACATTGGCGGGGCTTTCCAACGTGGAATTGCGCATGTATCAGACGGAACGGGCAGGAAATGGATTTCATACGAAGGGATATATTTTTCAGAATAAGGAAGAATATCGTTTTATTATTGGTAGCTCTAATTTGACGCAGGATGCGTTGACGCGCAATATGGAGTGGAATACAAAGCTTGTGTCTACGGACAAAGGTGAAATGCTGGTTTCTATTTTGGATGAGTTTGATAAGTTGTGGAATTCAGTGGAATTTACGAAAACTTATGATGAATTTATTCAGGATTATCGAAGAAAATATAAAGAAAAGCAACTGTTTGATAAAATGGTTGCAGAGCAAAAGAAAATTGCAAAAAATCAGGAAATTCCTTCTATTGAGTCATATACCTTACAACCGAATTCGATGCAAAGAGCATTTATTTATAATTTACTGGAGCTTAGAAATAAAAGTGTGGACAAGGCATTGTTAATCTCAGCAACAGGTACTGGAAAGACATATGCCTCTGCTTTTGCTATGCGTGAATTGGGATTCCAACGTGTCCTGTTTTTGGTACATAGGAATCAGATTGCAAAGCAGGCAAAGACCTCTTTTGAAACGGTGTTTGGAAATAATATTCGAACGGGATTGGTGTCGAGAATAGAGCACGATTATAATGCTGATTTTGTGTTTGCAACGGTACAGACATTGAGCAGGCAGGAGCATTTAGATAAATTTTCGAGGAATTATTTTGATGCATGTATTTATGACGAAGCACACCATACAAGTGCTGGCAGTTATAAAAAAGTCATGGATTATTTTACGCCGAAATTTACTCTTGGAATGACAGCAACTCCTGATAAAAGGGATGACAATATAGAAGGACGAAATATATACGAAGTATTCGATTATAATATTGCATATGAGATCCGGTTGCAACAGGCGATGGATGAAGATTTGTTGTGCCCCTTTCATTATTTTGGTATTACGGATTTGGCAATGGTTTCCGATCAGGGAAAATCAAAGGAAGAACAGCTGGAGCATTTTCGATATTTAACAAGTGATGAGCGTGTGAAGTATGTAATGAAACAGTCTGAATATTATGGATATTCCGGGGATCGTGTGAAGGGGTTGATTTTTTGCAGCAGAATAGAAGAGGCAAGAGAATTATCTGCAAAATTTAATGAGCACGGATGGAAAACGATTGCATTAAGTGGCGCTGATCCAGAGAAAACGAGGTTGGAAGCGATTGATCGCTTAACAATGGATGTACAATCGGGAAATGAGGATTATTTGGACTATATCATAACAGTTGATATCTTCTCTGAAGGCTGGGAATTCCCCGGTGGAAAAATTGAGCCGGGAGAAACGCCGCAAGAGGCACTCAAACGAGAAATACAGGAAGAACTTGATACCAAAATCAAGGTGGGAAGTCTTATTGATACGATAGAATATGATTATCCTACGTTCCATTTGTCGATGGATTGTTTTTTGGCAGAAATTGAGTCAGGGAACTTGGTGTTGAAAGAGCATGAGGCGGCAAGATGGCTGACAAGAGAAGAATTGGATTTTGTTGATTGGCTGCCTGCGGATGTGCTGTTGATTGATACATTGAAGCAAAGTAAATTTATAACTCCAGAAAAGGAAATGTGATATGAGAAAAAAATTAAGTGTATTATTTTTGATTTTAATGTTAATTATGAACCAAGCTGCTCCAATGGGCATTAAGGCGGCGGATGCAGCAGATGAAGTTAGGGTTTATGTGAAAAATGGAGAAGGTAGTCTTACGGAAGGTGACGGAACCGCCCAAAGACCGTATCAAAATATACGTACGGCCTTGAAGCAGATTCAGACGGGACAGACACTTGTACTTGTGGGTGAAGTCTCCTACACCAAATACGAGACGTACGAAGACGAATCTCCGAAACCATTATTTATTGATAAAGATATCACGATTGTTGGTTCAGATACGTCAGCAGGTTTGAAAATACGCAGTATGATTCAGCTGGGAGCGGACGTTACGTTTCGTGATATGTGGCTGCAAATGGTGCCGCAGGCAGGAAATGCACGTGGGACAACAATTTATGCGGCGGGACATACGCTGGTGTTGGATGCGGTAGATACGAGAGTAGGAACCAGTACATTGCAGGACGATGTGAGGCCATTGATCAGCGGTGGCGCGTACCAGGGAGAGGAAGGAAAGATGGGAAGCCACACAACGATTAAAGTGGTCAATCCCATATCCCAGACTAAGATAGCTGCAATTTATGCAGGAGATTATTATCGCGATTCCGAACAAGACAAAGTGGATATAGAACTGGATTCCAAATTGGTAGACACGGAGATTCATGCAGCGGGTGCCGATGGTCATACATTGACAGGAAATGTAAATGTTACACTGGGAAAAGATAGTAATGTAACGGATTTTGACAAGACGGATCTGATAGGTGAGTTGAATGTTAATGTGAAAGCGGGGGCTCATATTGATACCCTGTCATTTTCCGGTATCAATAATCTCACGATGGCAGAAAAGTCGCGGATCACGCTTCCTAAGGAGGCGGATTTTAACGTAAATAACGTCTTTTGCGAGAAAAATGCGGTGCTTGATCTCAGACAAATGTCAACGAATCCGAGTGTTGCAAACAATTTTACCGGTGTAACGGTAGCCGGCGAGGATCAAACATGTGGCTCCGTTTTGGTTGGAAATGATACTACACTTGAGATAAAAGGAGAAGTCTATGGTCTAACAAAATTAAACGTAAATGGCTCAGAATATATGGCGAGATTTGTGGAGAATCATTGTTACATACAGGCAAAGGCCTCTTCGAGTGGGAATTTTACAATTGAGGGCACGCAGTATACAAATTTTCAATTAAATAAAAAGAAAACCGAAGAAATATATTCCTGGATTATTGGAAAACTGGAAAATGAGGACGCAGATGACTTTTATTGGATTGGAGATGCAGATAAAAAATCTGTGATCAGTCAGCAGGGAAAAGAATATTATTATCCGGTTGAATTTAAAAAGGCAGATGGTACGGTTTATAAGCCAACGTTTGAGGAACTTTTTTATGATTACGATTTGGCATTGACGAAGGAAAACGGGGAAGCGGTTGATTTAGAGGAAGCGGCTTTCTGCAGTTGGGATGAGGAGTGTATTAACGAGGGGCAAAGCCAATATAATCAGGTGATTGTATGTATATACGACTGGGAGAACTGTAAGGGTGAACTGACATTGACGCTGACCCATTCGAAAACCGGCAAGAGTATATCGCGAGTGCTTTTGGTGGGTGAAGAACAGCCGATTCCGACAGTAACCCCAACCATGACGCCAACGCCAACCGTAGCGCCAACAACACCAACGCAGGTGCCGATGCCAACCATGACGCCAACAACCGTGCCAACCATGACACCGACGGCAACGCCAACCGTAGCGCCAACAACAGCGCCGACGCAGGTGCCGACGCCAACGCCAACCGTAGCGCTGACAACAACACCAACGCAGGTGCCGACGCCGACGGTTCCAACTCCGGCTGCGACAGAAGTACCAAGCTCAACACCCGATGCCACACCTGTAATACTTCCAACGCTACCAACGGTAACACCATTGCCGCCAACTAGTGAACCGCGGGCATTTACATTGAACAAGACATCTGTCACATTGTATACAAAAGGGAAAAAAATCATACAGCTTAGTGCTGATACAGAAAGTGTAGTGAAATATACATCTGACAATGAAAAAGTGGCAGCTGTAGATGAAAATGGCCGGGTAACAGCAAAAAAAGCAGGAACTGCTTTGATTACTGCGAGTGCAGATGGTTATCAGAGCACGTGCAGGATTGTTGTAAAGAAACCAACATTTCAAGTGGCGAAAAAGATGATAAAGGTCAAAAAAGGAAAAAAGGCTCGTATTATTGTTAAAGTCTGCCCATCAACGAAAGTTGTGTTTGCTTCCGCGAATAAAAAGATTGCAGCAGTTACCAAAAAGGGAATGCTAAAAGGCATGAAGAAGGGGCAGACAAAAATAAAAGTAAAGTGTTATGGAATAACGAAGACAGTTATTGTTATCGTGACATAATCTGATATAGGAGGTAGGTATGAACATCCAAATCTTTGGCAGTAAAAAAGACAACGACACAAAAAAAGCACAGCGTTTTTTCAAGGAACGGGGAATCCGGTTTCAATACATTGATCTGCGGGAAAAGACACTAAGCAAAGGCGAATTCCGATCGGTGGCAGCCGTCAATGGCGGATTGGAAGGTATGATAAACAAAGAATGTAACGACCGGGATGCGCTTGCATTGGTGACGTATATTGCGGAAGAGGATAAATTGGATAAGATACTTGAAAATCCGCAGATTTTAAAAATTCCGATCGTTCGCAATGGCCGACAGGCGACACTGGGATATCAGCCGGATGTGTGGAAGACGTGGGAATAAAGGAAGTGCCTATGAATCAAGATACTTTAAATAAGATTAAATTGTATAAAAATTCAAAATATGTATGGTGTGCCGTGGGGGGCGTTGCCGGTTTTTTGATTGGCATTTACCGCGCCGCACTTTTCAAGGTTTTGATTTTTTGTGTGGTATGTGCAGTGGGAGTAATTCTATTTGCCATTCTCGCAATAGTTTATGGGATTGCCTTTGTGGTTGCCAGAGACATTCAAAGATGGAGTGATGAAAATGAAAACAATTAAGAAGAGGATTCTTGCCGGATTGCTGGCATTTTCGCTTATTGTACCGGCGAATGTGGCAGGAGCGAAAACACAGACAGTATTGGAAACAAATGTGACAGAGGCATCGGAAGGATGTACACTGGTTGGTGTATATGGATCCTATTTTGCACAGGCGAAGGAAGCACTTGCTAAGATCAATGAAATTCGAAAAGAAGCATGTGAAGCAGGAAATATACGAGATCCGAGAAATTCCGGCAGATATCTTCAGCCATCGGATTATGTTCCCTTGAAATGGTCGAGTGATCTGGAGTATATTGCACGTATCCGTGCGGCAGAAGCGGGAATTGCATTCCGGTTTATGGATTCCGGACATGATCGTTTGAATGAAAAGGGTACTTTTTCCATTGGCAGTAATGGGATAAGTTCTTCTTCCGAAGATCTTGCTTACTAGCTAAATATGAATACCCCACTCTATAGATTTTAATTAAGAGAAGGGATACCGTCGACTTGAGTGCGAAAGTTGGAGAAAGCCTGTAAATAAAGGATTTTCAAAAAAGGTTTTGCCATTTTATTGGGTACCCCCACCGAACACTAAATGTAGCATAATTACGCACATTTAATACAAAATATAGTGTTTCTGCGGGCTGGGAGTTTCCTGGCGGTAAAATTGAAGAGGGAGAAACTCCGCAGGAGGCGCTGAAACGTGAGATTATGGAGGAGCTTGATACAGAGATTAAAGTAGGTGAATTGATCGACACGATAGAATATTCGCTGTTTATGGGGGAGGAAATTTTCCCGCCATTATGCTATGCTCAGTACATCAATCGGAAAAGGAGGTATCTGATATGGATACAAAAATGATCGGCTCTTTTTTGAAGGAACTGAGAAAAGAAAACAATATGACACAGGAGCAGTTGGGCGAACGGATTGGCGTTACCAATAAGACCGTATCCCGATGGGAAACGGGGAATTATATGCCGCCGGTGGAATCGTTGATCTTGCTCAGCGATATTTATGGGATCAGTATTAATGAAATTTTGGCCGGAAAGCGCGTGGAAATGGATGAGCTCAAGGAAGTGGCAGATGAGAATATGACGAAAGTGCTTGGGGAGTTGGAGGGTGACTACAAGAAATTCGAAAAGAGAATGATCGTTATCCTGATCATTAATGTCATATTGGCGATTTCGATCATTACATTGATGCCGTTGAAAAACGCAAAGGATGTTGCGATATTTGTTATGGTGCTTGCGATGGCGTTTTTGTCCAATGTGGTGAATATGGTTGCGGTTGGAGCGAAAAAGGAGAGTTTAGGAAAATAGACTCCGAAATAAAAAGCAGGTTCCCGGCTGATGTTTTATCGGCCGGGATCCTTTATTTGTTAGGGCATATGCCCTGTTTTGCGAGCAAATTTCTCAACAGAGAAATGAGCGAAGCAAAAAAATAAACCACCGGTTTCTGCTGCGCTTGCTGATTTTGTACCTGGTCCGCTTACGCTGAAACTGGTTACAATCATAGAAAAGCTTAAGCATGCGGCCAAAAGACCTTTAAGATTTTTATTTCTCAAATCTTTCCCTCCTCTTTTATTTTTTCATTGTAATATTTTTGTTCTCTTTTTTTGCGATTGTTTGCTATAGCATACTACTGTATTGAACACAAACTCATGATGGGATTCAAGAAAATTATTGGTCATAATTACCAGTAAAAATAGAGCAAAATTGTAGTAGAAATTTCACATAGACAGAAAAAGCCCTGAAAAATGGGGGAAAATAAGAAAAATGCAATCGCAATAAATGATTATTATCCATCGCAACATAATACTATAAATATTCGTAAAATATAGTTTTGTACTGCGATGGATGTGATAATGCATGGGGAAAATGCAGATTATATAAAAGAGAAGTCTTTAAGATTACAACACCTTTATTCCGCCGTATTTGCGGATCATCAAAACGCTGCAGGCATCTTTGCCAAACAGGTCATCCATTGCCTGTTTATATTCTGTGACAGCATCCTTTTGAACAAATGCCTGAATGGTTCCGGCAAAACCGCCGCCATGGACACGGCAGACGCCGCGGTTTTCGAGAACTGTCTCGCTGACGGCGAGTGCCAGAGATATATTCTGTGTCTGGACATCCTGACCGGAGTAAATGTTTTGCAGATATTTGAAGGAAGAATCTCCGGATGCGGCAACGGTCTGAAGGAATGCAGAGATATCTTCCCGGTTTAATGCAGCGACTTCCTGACGGACACGTTCATTCTCGCAGAAGAAATGAATGGCGCGAAGGACACTTCGGTCGGAGGTGGCTTTGCGCACTTCCGGAAGCTTTCGGAAGAATTCATTTGCAGGGACATCCCGGAGCACTTCTTTACCCAAATACGCAGCCACTGATTTCATTTCGGCAGGAATTGCCGCATAATCCGGGGTAAGATCTGCGTGGGAACCTTTGGTATCGGTAATGCACAGGCTGTAACCGTGCTTCGCCATATCAAATGTCACCTTTTCCACGACGGGCTTCGCCGGATCAGCAAAATCAATATGGACAAGACTTCCCACGGAGCAGGCCATCTGGTCCATCAGACCACAGGGTTTGCCGAAATAGACATTCTCTGCATATTGTCCCATCATAGCAATCTCGATCGGAGAAATCTTCATCTCGTTGTAGAGGCCGGACAGGATCGTACCGATAATTGTTTCAAAGGCGGCAGAGGAAGAAAGACCTGCGCCGATCAGAACGTCACTGGTAATGTAAGTCTGAAAACCGCCGATCCGGTATCCTCTTTCCTGTGCGGAGACGAGAACCCCTTTGATCAGAGCGCGTGTGGATCCCTTTTCGGATTCCTGCAGGGAAAGGTTGCCAAGATCTATGGTGATCAGTTCGTAGCTGTCGGAGATAACCTTTACAACGGGTTCATCCAGAGGGGACACGACAGCAATGGCATCGTTATTGATGGAAGCAGCCAGAACCTCGCCATGCTGATGGTCCGTATGATTTCCTCCGATTTCGCTGCGGCCGGGTGCGCTGTAAATGGAAACACCGCCGGCGCCAAAAGCTGTTTCATAGCATTCAATCGCTTTGATATAACGTGTGGTCTGGTAGTCGATACGGTTCGGATCTACATAAAGATCCGTTAAAATTGCCTGGTATTTTTCCTGACGGAGGTTTTCCTTGAGTGTAGTTGTGTGATTCATAATGTGTAGACATTCCTTTCCGGGTTTGCTGTTTCTGATCGCAGATATAAAGTGCAGCAAATTCCTATATAGTTAATTATGTGAAGCGGATGAGCCGTTTTATCGTACAGATATGATTCGCTTTTTAAGATGCTTTTTACTGTGTAAAAGTGGAATATACCAACAGCGCAATCGGGTGCGCTATACCTGCATACATCATAAGATATCTCTGCCGGGATGTCAATATATGAATTTATAACCGCATATATGTTAAATAAACAGATGTTAAATGATCAGAAGTATTAAATAACCGCATAAGAAGCAAGGTTTTTAGCTTAGAGGGCGCACATAGATATTTTGAAGGGATGTACCAAAAAATAAACCTTTTATAAACTTTCCAAAAACCTGATTGACAAATTGCGCAACAGCTGATAACCTAATGTTAAAAGATTGCGCAACAAGAGTGCAACACCTTTTGAAGGAGGAGGGAAGGAAGATGGCAGGGCAGAACGAATGGACCACCACAAAAGGCAGGGAACAAAGCCGTATTACAATCGGCGATGTTGCGGAGGCACTGGGGATATCCAAGACCACCGTATCCAGAGCTATTTCAGGTAAGGGAAGGATCGGCGAGCAGACCAGACAGCGTGTTCTGGCTTATATTGAGGAGAATAACTACAGACCGAATCCGATGGCGCAGGGGCTTGCACAGTCCAAGACGTACAATATCGGCTGGGTGATTCCGGGAGATTCGACGATTACAGATCTGCCATTTTTTCAGAGATGTATGATCGGCATCAGCGAAGTGGCTTCCAAAGAGAATTATGATATTTTAATCTCCATGGTTTATGACCATGAGCTGGAGCATTTGCGCAGAGTGGTTGAGAATCATAAGGTGGATGGCATTATTCTGGGACGGACGCTGATCGATGATGAACGTGTGCGGTTCCTGAAGGAGCACGATATTCCGTTTGTGGTGATCGGCAGTTCCAGTGAACCGGATGTGATCCAGATTGATAATGACCACGTTAAGGCATGCCGGGAGCTGACCTCTATTTTGATCATGAAGGGGATACGTCGTCTGGCATTGATCGGCGGCGATGAGAATCATGTGGTCAATCAGACGAGACGCCGGGGCTTTGAGGAAGCTGTGGCGGAGCAGCATCTGAACGAGGATGATGTTTTTATTTACATGAATGGTGAGACAAAGGTAGACATTGAGCGTAGTGTAGAAGAAGCACTGCGCAATCAGGTGGAATGTATTGTCACCATGGATGACCGGATCGGCTTTGAAGTGATCAATATTTTGAAAAGAGACGGGATACAGATTCCGGATCAGGTCAAACTCGCTTCCTTCTACAGTAGCGACCTGCTGGAAAGTAACCAGCCGGCGGTCACTGCATTACAGTATGATCCCAAGGAACTGGGAGTCGTTGCCTGCAGAACATTGTTTGATATGATGAATGCACGGCAGGTCGACGAAAAAGTCCTTCTCAGTTACGAGGTGGCCCTGAGGGGTTCCACCCAGTAGATATAATGAACCCGTCAGGGTTCGCAATGCGCAAAGCAATGCGCGATGATATGATGCCGTGTGAATCGTTATGTGATCCGGGTTGTTTGCTTCCGGACGCAGGGAATCAGGCATCTTAAAAACTGCACCCACAGTTAAAAAACGCTATGTCATAAAGCGATGACATAGCGTTTTTTAATATATAAATATAAGAAAATGCTGGCAATTTGGAGGAGGAATCTAAGGGCAAAACGCCGGATCTGCATTTTTGATTTTATAATATGCGCAAATGGTTGACCGTTTGGCTGTGAAAAGTCGGATAAAATGCACAAAAACAACAGAACTTTGCATTTACGACAGATAACGTATTGGAAAAAATGTCACAAAAAATAAATAAAATTGTTGACATTGTTGTAAAAGTTTGCTACTATGCAAATATAGAACAACCGATTGCGCAAAAAAGACGCACAAAAGGTGATGAAAAATCATTCACGGTAACGTGATCAATATGAAGGAGGATTTTTGTTATGAGAAGAAAACTATTATCTTTTCTGTTGGCAGCAACGATGGTAACGGGGTGCATCGGACTGACAGGATGTGGAAACAAGGATGCGGCAGACGCAGGTTCTGCAGCGCAGTCTTCAGACGCAGGTTCTGAAAATGCAGGCGAGGACGCAGTAGCAAACCTGATCAAGTCCACGAAGGATACAGTAAAGCTTACGGTATGGGCTTCTGAGGAGGATCAGGATCTGACCAAGAGTATGCTGGACAAATTCCAGAAGGAGTATTCCGATGTAAAGTTTAATATTCAGCTTGGTAAAGAAAGCGAGTCAAAGACAAAGGATGATATTCTAAAGGACGTTGATGCAGCACCGGATGTATTCGCATTTGCAGATGACCAGATCAATGAGCTGGTAAAGGCGGGGGCGCTCCAGGAGGTTGTTGCAGATTACACATATGATGTAAAGTCTGAGAATGTTGCGGGAAGTATTGAAGCGGCAACAGTAGATGATAAGCTTTATGCATATCCGATGACAGCAGATAATGGTTATTTTATGTTCTATGATTCTTCTGTATTTTCTGAGGATGATGTAAAGACTTTGGATGGTATGGTAGCCGCTGCTAAGAAGGCCGGCAAGAAGATTGCCATTGAGGCATCCAATGCGTGGTATTTCTATTCCTTCTTTAAGGGAGCAGGATATGAGCTGTCCATGAATGAGGACGGAAGCAATACCTGTGACTGGAACGGAGATGGCGCAACAGATGTTGCACAGGCGATCATTGATCTTTATAAATCAGGTATTGTTGTAAATCTGAATGATGCAGCAACTGTAACAGGTATTAAGGATGGCACGGTGGCAGCCGCAGTCAATGGTACCTGGAATGCAAAAGCCGCTTCCAAGGCATGGAAGAAGAACTACTCCGCTTGCAAGCTTCCAACCTTTACGGTAGCAGGAAAGCAGGTTCAGATGGCTTCCTTTTCCGGATGTAAGCTGGTTGGTGTTAATCCGAGAAGTAAATTTGTAGGCTGGTCTATGCTTCTGGCAGAATACCTGACCAATTATGATGCACAGGTTGAAAGATTTAACCAGAGAGAATTAGGACCTTCTAATATTAAGGCATCTGAGTCTGACGAAGTACAGTCCAACAAGGCAATCGCAGCACTGGCATCTCAGGCAGAATTTGCAGCACCTCAGCGTGTGGGCAATAACTACTGGAGTCCGGTTGAGACATTAGGTAAGAAGCTGGCAGACGGCAATCCGAAGGGAACAGATCTTCAGAAGCTGCTTGACAATGCAGTAGCCGGTATTACAGCACCGGTAGAAGATTCTGCAAAATAACAGCACCATTGGCAGAAATGTCAATTAACACAGGATGATCCGGATCTGCTCCGGAATGCTGCGGGACAGCTCAGTCCCGTGGCAGATGATCCTGAATAAAGAGAGGGTGTTTGCTATGGCAAATAAGAAGACAAATAAAATAAGTAATTTTTTCCGGTCTATGGGAACCGGGCTGAAAAATTTTGGAACAGCACTTGCCGGATATTTTCGGGATTTTGGTATTGCTGTGGTAAAAGGTGATATCTGGGTTAAATTATCGCTCCTGATCATGGGAGCCGGATATTTTGCAAGAAAGCAAATTGTAAATGGTATCTTGATGATGTTGGTACAGGTTGGATTTATTCTGATGCTTGTGCTTTATGGAATTCCCAATCTGGCAAAATTTGGATCGCTGGGAACTGTTCCCTATGAACAGACATTTGATCCCCTGACTATGAAAGCAACAATAAACAATTATGATAACTCATTCCTGATCTTACTGAATTCCATTATTATGTTGTTTATCATATTTGTGTTTATTTTATTCTATATACACAATCTGAAGTGTGTTTACCGCCTTCAGAAGAAGCAGGCAAACGGCGAACATATCAATACGTTCAAAGAAGATCTTCGTGTGATGGTAAACGGAAAGTTTCATATTACATTGCTGACACTTCCAACGCTGGGCGTGGTCATTATGAACATTTTGCCGATCCTGGTGCTGATCGCTGTGGCGTTTACTAATTATGATCAGAACCATATGCCACCAAATGCATTGTTCCACTGGGTTGGCTTTGCGAATTTTAAGAGCCTGTTTGCCAATTCCATGACGATCACCTTTGGATACGCATTCCGTAAGATTCTTGGCTGGACATTGCTGTGGGCAGTACTGGCAACATTTACCACATTCTTCGGTGGTATTCTCCTTGCAAAGGCGATCAATTCCAAAACAACAAAATGGCCGAAAATGTGGAGAACACTTTTTATTATTGCGATTGCAGTACCGCAGTTTGTTACGCTGCTTCTGGTGCGGAATTTCTTTGCGGATACCGGAATTGTCAATACGATCTGCTCCAATCTGGGGATCACCGGATTTCTGCAGCATGTAGGTCTGGTAAGCAAGAGTATCAATTATATTCCGTTTCTGACCGAGGAACACTGGGCGAAGGTAATGATCGTGCTGATCAATATCTGGGTAGGTGTGCCGTATCAGATGCTGATCGCAACAGGAGTTTTGATGAATATTCCGGTGGATCAGCTGGAAAGTGCCCGCATTGACGGTGCCAATAAATTCCAGATCTTCTGGAAAATCACGATGCCTTATATCATGATCGTTCAGGGTCCGGCACTGATCACGGACTTTGTAAAGAATATCAATAATTTCAATGTCATTTATCTGCTGACACAGGATGTATATATTACGCCGGATCAGGCACTTGCCAACTCCAACGGTAAAGAAGTTGATCTGCTGGTTACCTGGCTGTTCCGTTTGACGAATGAATACTATAATTATAAGATGGCATCCGTCATTGGCTTGATCGTATTTATCATTTGTGCTGCATTTACCTTGGTTTCCTTCTCTAAAATGATGAAGAGAAACGGGGAAGGGGGTATGTAGAAATGAAGAAAAAAGTAGGAATCATTGTAAAACATATCGTACTTGCATTTTTGGCAGTGGTCTGGCTGTTGCCGATCCTGTGGCTTGTTGTGACAGCGTTCAGCGGATACAAAGGGATCAATATCTCTCATTTCTTTCCAGAAACCTGGTCCATTGATAATTTCGTGCAGGTCCTCTTTAAACCGGATTCCGTTGTGCAGTATGTGACCTGGTTTAAAAATACCCTTGTCATTGCGGTTTTTACCTGCATTATCTCAACAATCTTTGTGGTGATGGTCAGTTATGCAATGAGCTGTATGCGGTTCAAGGGACGGGAAGGCATGATGAGCTTTTCCCTGATCTTAAATATGTTTCCGGGTCCGCTTTTGATGATCGCAATTTATTTTATTCTGAAATCCATTGGACTCACCAATAGCCATCTGGGAATGATCATTGTTTATTCGGCTGGCTCCGGACTTGGATTTCTGATCGTCAAAGGCTTTATGGACACGATTCCGGAGTCCCTGCGGGAAGCAGCGCATATTGAGGGTGCATCGGAAGTCACAACTTTAATAAAGGTGGTTCTGCCTCTTTGTAAACCTATCATTGTGTACCAGATCATCAGCTCATTCCTGATTCCGTGGGGGGATTTCGTATTTGCAAAGCTGATGTTAAACTCCGGACTTTCCAAAGACTGGACGGTAGCCATCGGTCTTTACAATATGTTGGATAAAAGCCTGATCAATCAGTATTTTGCCGTATTCTGCGCAGGAGGTCTGCTGATCTCTATTCCAATCTCCATTTTGTTTGTGCTGATGCAGAAATGTTATGTGGAGGGTGTAACCGGAGGCGCCGTAAAAGGGTGATAACTAACAATTCTGACATAAGAAATATTATGGGCGCACCAGAAATTTTATTGTGGAGGTCTTAGTTTACGATAAGAAAGGCTAGGGTTAATAACGTGAATAGATCATTTTTGTTTGAGGGGCAGCAGGGGCTGCTTCATGGAGGAGATTATAATCCGGACCAGTGGCTGGACCGCCCGGATATATTGCAGGAGGATGTCCGTCTGATGAAAAAGGCGCATGTCAATACCGTAAGTCTTGGCATATTTTCCTGGGCCGTTTATGAGCCGGTGGAAGGCGAATATCATTTTGAATGGCTGCAGGAGATCATAGATACTTTGTATCAAAATGGTATCTGTACGGTGCTTGCAACGCCGTCGGGAGCACGCCCTGCCTGGCTGGACCGGAAGTATGAGGAGGTACGCCGTGTCAATAAATATGGCGTGCGGGAGCATCATGGAATCCGCCATAACCATTGTATGAGCTCTCCGGTATTTCGTCAGAAGGTAAAGGAAATTACGGAAAAATTATATGAGGCGGTGGGAACACATCCGGGTGTCAAGCTGTGGCATATTTCCAATGAGCTGGGAGGAGAATGTTATTGTCCTCTTTGTGCAGCGCGCTTTCAGGAATATCTGCGGAAGAAATTTCACAATGATATTCAGGAGTTGAATAAAGCCTGGTGGAATGCTTTCTGGAGTCATGATTACAGTTGCTTTGAGGAAATTGAACCACCACTGGAGTATGGTGAGAGCAGCAGCATGGGCCTTGATCTGGAATGGCGGAGATTTACCACATGGAATATGACGGATTATCTGAAATCAGAGATTGAGACTATTCGTGGACTGGGAAGTACACTCCCTATTACGACTAATTTTATGGAGCTGTATGAGGGTCTTGACTATCGGGAAATGGAAAAGGAGCTGGATGTGATATCCTGGGATTCTTACCCTAGATTTCATAATGATCATGAGAGCTTTGAAACCACTATGTGGAATACGGCCTTTCATAATACTGTGATGCAGTCCATGAAAAAGGACAGACCATTTATGCTGATGGAAAGTGCACCGGGACTGGTGAACTGGCATGTATACAATAAACTAAAACGACCATATGTACATCGTTTGTTTTCCCTGCAGGCGGTTGCCTGTGGTTCGGACACTGTGCAGTATTTTCAGTGGCGCAAGGGCAGAGGCGGTTATGAACAATATCATGGAGCCGTTGTGGATCATCTGGGTACGGATGACACGCGGACATTCCGTGAGGTCGCAGCACTGGGGGAGGACCTGGAGAAGTTGGCCGAGGTTGCAGGCAGTGTGCCGGAAGCAGAGGCTGCATTGATCCTGGACTGGGATACTATGTGGGCTGTGAATGATATGATGGGACTTGCCCGGGAGACGAAAAAATATGCCCAGACCTGTATGGAGTGGTATCGTCTGATGGCATCCATGGGATTAAATGTGAATATAATTCCGCAGACAGAGGAGCTTAGTGAATATAAGCTTGTGGTAGCCCCGATGATGTATATGCTGAAGCCGGAGACAGCTGTACGGTTGAAAGAATATATCCAAAAAGGCGGACAGCTTCTGGCAACCTATGTGACGGGATATGTTGATCAGAATCAGCTTTGTTATCTCGGAGGATTTCCGGGAGATGGCTTAAAGGATGTATTTGGTGTTATCAGTGAAGAAATTGATACCTTTTATCCGACGGATCGCAATCAGGTAACATTGTGGGATGGAAGCAAAGCTCAGGTGCGGGATTATGCAGAGCTTCTTCGTGTGCAGGAAGATGTCCGAATATTGGGACAATATGATGCGGACTTTTATCAGGGAATGCCGGCGGTGACAGAGCATTCTTATGGAGCGGGAACGGTATGTTATGTGGCAGCGCGTATGGAATCACAGGCAAACAGGCGTATTCTGGAGTTGCTTGTGTCCCGGAGTGGTTTGGACTTGCCAAAACTTCCGGAAGGAGTAGAATATCATGTAAGAGAAGCCGGGGGCGAGCGATATATATTCCTGCTAAATCTGGAAGAAAAGGAAAAGCAGATAGACGAAATCAATGGAACAGATCTGCTGACACAGAAGCTTTGTGATGGTACCGTAAAGCTGGAACCGTATGGTGTGATGGTGGTAAAAGTAAAACAGGGATAATATAAAGGGGAAATTTGATTTCCCAATAAGGAAAGTATTTAATACCTAATGTATTAAATATAAATGTATCGTCTCAGACGGCAGCTCTGTATTTGGACACAGGGCTGCCGTTTTGTGATTTATTATCTGGAATTTTATGCGGGGGAACAAGCTCCCTTGTGTTGCAAATCTGTGATATGGAAAGGAGAAGGAAAGACCATGAAAATGATCAAGGGAATGGATATTTCTACGCTTTTGGAGGAAGAAGCGTGTGGGGCAAAATATTATGATTTTGGGGAGGAAGCTGATCTTCTGGATATATTGAAGCGGTACGGAGTAAACTCTGTCCGCCTGCGTCTCTGGAATGATCCTTATGATGAACAGGGGAATCCGTATGGTGCGGGAACCAATGATCTGGACAAGACGATCTGTATGGCAAAACGGGCAAAAGCGTCAGGAATGGGATTTTTGCTGGATTATCACTACAGTGATTTCTGGGCAGATCCGGGTAAGCAGATTGTGCCGAAGGCATGGCAGGGATACGGACCGGAGCAGTTGGAAGAGGCAGTGTACGAATATACGGTCAGTACAATGACGGTACTGCGGGAGGCCGGTGTGGCCCCAACCATGGTACAGGTGGGAAACGAGCTCACTAACGGACTTTTGTGGCCGACCGGTCAGAAACCCAATTTCGATCAGCTTGCAAAATATATTAATGCAGGAATCCGTGGTGTCAGAGAGGTGGATGATCAGGTGAAAATTATGATCCATCTGGATAATGGCGGCTTTAATGAAATGTATGTAGAATGGTTTGATCATTTTATGGAGCGTGGGGAGGATTTTGATGTGATCGGTCTTTCCTATTATCCGTTCTGGCATGGAACGCTGGATCAGCTGGAATACAATATGCGGGATTTGGCGAAACGTTATCAGAAAGAGCTGGTGGTAGCGGAGGTATCTATGGGATTTACCATGGAGGATTACCGTGACCGGGAGGGTGATCCGGATAAAAGGTTAAAGGGTATGGCAACAAAACCGGAGCTTGTGGAAAATCTGGAATATCCTATGACTCCTAAGGGGCAGGCAGATTTTATGGAGGATATTATGCACAGGATCAAGTCTGTTCCCGGCGGTCTGGGCTTTTACTACTGGGAGCCGGCATGGATTCCGGTGCCGGGCTGCGGATGGGCCACGGAGGCGGCACTTCGTTATACCGGCGAGGAGGGACCGGGAGGAAATGAATGGGCCAATCAGGCATTGTTTGATTATGATGGAAATTCTTTGCCGGCGCTGCGCAGAATCCGGGATTTCCGGTAGGGAAAATGGAGAGAAAAAATTAGTGTAATTAAGAAGAAGGTACTATTGACATATTTAGTCAAAGAAAAGAATAGAGGGCACAATATGAAGAATATTACAATGGATTATTTACGAAATCATACATTTGAATTGACCGGTCTGGAGGAGCAGACTGTGGCGAAAGAGAAAACGAGTGCGATGTTTTCCCCGCAGCAATTAAGCAGGCTGCCGCGGGGAGACATGGACCGGTTTGATGAACTGAATATCCGTATTAATGATATGATCCGGGAGCTGTTTGATACGAAAGAGCAGTTTAGCCAGAAATGCAATCTGAAATATGAAACGGTCAGAAAATACATACGTGTGCGCAGTGGGAAAACCCTGCCCAAGGAAATGCTTGCAAAGTTTGTGATCGCCTGTGGTCTTTCCCTGGAGGAAGCCGATGAATTATTCGAATTAAGAGATCACGCTCTGCAGCCGGATAAAATTCTATTAGATGCCGTGATCGTGCATTGTCTGCAAAATCATTATGATCTGGATGAGTTCTTTGATACATGCAATCAGGTAAATCTGGATATCGAATATAAGATTTAAAAGTTGGGATAAAAAATCCCAATGTGGGGTTTTATGGTTTGGTATGATAGCATCAACATAAAGAAAGGGGTTGACGCATATGTCAAAGAAAAGATTTACCTGGGAAAATTTCCCGTATGATTTTTTGAAAGCAATCGCTTATGGAAAGGAGACACCGGCAAGGTTACGGCCAGGAAACGTGTATGAGGAGAAGGATGTAGAATTTCTGATCCCTCATATCAGTTATATTTGTGGTTATCCGGATGATTATTTTGTAAGAAAATATCGAAAATCCATTGAAGATTATTTTCTCAACGGATCCAACCATTTAATTCAGGTGGTGCGCCGGTTGGAGCGATTGAACTATGGTGGTATCCATCTGGGAGAAAACGATGAAATGCTTTTTGCATTGCGTCAGAAACGAATGACACAGACCTTATGTGATGTTTATTTAAGTGAGCTGCGTATGACGGGAAAGGCTGTGTACAATGATGAGGAGAGTGTTTTCCAGCTTCCTAAGACGTTGGATCTGACCGTTGCACAACCGGATACAATTACATTGTATCCTTATCAGGAAAAAGCGGTGGAGGCGATGCATCAGTACTTTTTGAACGAAGATCGTAGTTCTGCTATTTTGTCTATGCCGACAGGAAGTGGAAAAACCAGAACCAGTGTGTACTATCTGCTTCACGATATGATCAGTCAGGGGTATCAGGTGATCTGGCTGTGTCATCGTTCTATGCTGATCGAGCAGGCGGCGGAGCAGTTTTACAAATTTTCCCCTTTGATCAGGGAACAAAATCAATCCATGGAGCAGTTTAAAATGGTTTGTATTTCCGGGAAGCATGCAAGTGTGCGGGCGATGGAACCGGATGATAATCTGATTATTTCCAGTGTGCAGAGTCTGTGTAACAATACCGTATATCTGCCAAATATTCTGGCAGAGAAGGTAATGATCGTTGTAGATGAGGCACATCATACATTGGCACCGTCTTATCGGAGGATTATCCGGACGATCCGTGAGAAAAGACCGGGTGCCAAGCTTCTGGGGCTTACGGCGACGCCGGTGCGCCTGACGGAGAAGGCGACAGGGCAGTTGATGAAAATTTTTGATAATAAAATTGTATTTTCTGTGACAATGAGTGATCTGATCGCTGACAAGACCCTGGCAACGCCGCAATATATTCCTGTGGATACCAATATTGATATTGAAACACTGATCGATATTGATGAGCGGAAATATATTGCCAAATGGGGAGAACTGCCGGAATCTCTGGTGATGAAGGTTGCAAAAATAAATGAGAGAAATGATATTATTGTGGACGAATATGTGCGCAATAAGGAAAAATACGGAAAGACAATTATTTTTGCATTAAATGCGATTCATTGTGATTCGTTAAATGAGGCGTTTCGGAAGAAGGGAATCCGAAGTGACTACGTTTACACGATGATCGGCAATGCAGAAAACCAGAGAACCATTGACCGTTTCCGGCATAATGAGGCAGAGGATGGGATTGATGTTTTGATCAACATCAATATATTGACAGAGGGAAGCGATATTCCGGATATTCAGACCGTTTTTCTTACCAGACCAACGACCAGTGACGTACTGTTGATGCAAATGGTCGGCAGGGGAATGCGGGGAGCAGGATGCGGTGGTACAGATACCGTTAATATTGTGGATTTTTGTGATAAGTGGACTAGCATTACAAGCTGGCTGAACCCGCAGTTCCTTTTGGGGATGGAGGATCCGGAGGAGAAGACGTTGAAAAGAAAGCGTTATATTTATGATATGATACCAATGGACGCAATTCGCGATATTGTGCGGGGAATCAGCTACAAAGGAGAATTTGCCGAAGTTCGTCAGGGGACATTGCCGGTGGGATGGTATGATGTCATTGATGAATATGGAAATGATGCCAGGGTATTAGTGTTTGAAAATCAGTTGGGGGGATATCAGGCATTCAAAGAGGATTCACAGAATTATTTCGAAGATGAGAATACAACCGGGCGGCAGTTGATTTCCCGATATTTTAGAAATTTTGGTATGCTGCCCGGAGAAAAGGAGTTAGAGGATCTGCTTTGTTATATCAGACAGGAAAAAACATTTCCGGAGTTAAAGCGTTTTGAAGTACGTGATCAAATGGAACCGTTTGCTTTGTCTGAGAGGATCAAGCAGGGAGATATGACATACACCGACACTATGAACAGCATCCGGGAGGCATATGAACAGAACAGGGAAATTGCGGAAAGTCTTTATGGAAACTTTGAATATTACAAAAAAAGAGTGATGAATTGTCTGATGTTTCCAAATGGGATTGTGCCTATCGGTACCCGTGTGGAGGAAGTAGACAAAGAGGTTTTTCATTTGTCTCCGGAACCAATGAAGGAGAGTATCGAGGATCTGCTGACGGAGGTCATTGAGGAAAACAGAGAGCATTTGCAGAAGGATTTTGTACGGCCGGAAATTCAATGGACAGATCGTGCAATGGCATCATATTGGGGCGTGTTTTACCATGACTACAATCTGATATATATTAATTCTCTTTTAAATTCAGAGAGTGTTGATAAGGAGGTTGTAAAATTTGTAATCTACCATGAATGCCTGCATCAGGAATTTACAGGACATCCGAAGGAGTTTCGGGACAAGGAACGGTTGTATAAGGATTTTCAGATACAAGAGCATTTTCTTGATTATATTCTGAGAGATTTTGATGGAAAATTTGATTATTGATAAGGAGAAAGAAAATGAAAAAAGTAGTATTTTGCGAGATTGCATGGATGAAATATTATTCCGGTGTGTCAGAGGATGACCAGCCGGTCAACGGTGGAAAATATGTTAAAGAAAACAAGGAAGGGGGAGAAATTTATAATTTTGCCCCGTACAATCATCAGTGTTATGGATATGTTATGCATCGGGGAGAGGAACTTCATATTGAGCGTTATGATAAGATCTTACGGGATTTTGATGAAGTACGGGATATGACAGTGGTATGGGTTGCCTCGGATGGAAAAAGCAGCAAGATTGTTGGCTGGTATGAGCATGCGACCATGTATCGTTTCTGGCAGCAGTTTTATGATTCCCTGTATTGTGGTGACTGGAGAAACAGTTACAATTTTGTGGCAGAGGAAAAGGACTGTTATCTGATTGACGAGAAGGATCGGAGCTTTGTAGTTCCCCGTGCACCGCTTGCAGGTAAAGGAAAAGGGATGGGGCAGTCACAGGTATGGTATGCAGACTCAGAATATGCGCAGGAAGAAATTATTCCCAAAGTAATTGCTTATCTGGAGTCCATGAAAGAGAAGTGTATCTCCATTTATGATACGATAGAAACTTTGTCGGAATGTGCATCGGATCATGGAGAAACGGCGGAGGAGCTGATGGACCAATGCGTTAAAGAATTTTCTGATGGAACCGGTGATCTGCTCAAATCATTTGCTTATGCGAATCTGGCGGTGGAAAAGGATGACTGTATGGAAACACGGGAACTGAGAGGGGATCTGTATTCTGAGATTGGCTGGTACAATGAAGCGGAAGAGGAATATAAGACCGCATTACATCAGGAGGAAAATCTCAATATTATGGAAAAACTGATGTATATTGAATTAATGATGGGACAGACGTTTCTTGCGATTGAGCTGGGGGAGACAATAAGACAACATAAAAATGACGAAAACAATAACTGGGATCTAACTTCCGGCAATTTGGTATTTGCTTATATCGGCGAGAACGAATTTGACAAGGCAGCTTTTTTGATCGCGGAATGTGAAAAGGACGGAGACCGGGAGTACGGCTGGATTGAGGAAGCAAAGATGGTTTTGGCAGAATGTAGACAGAACATCAAGAAGAAATAACAAATCGAAAGGAAGCATAAAAAGCAAACATTCTCACAATATTGAGATTGTTTGCTTTTTTTCTCTTTTTATATCCTTTCCGTGGTACAATGTGCAAAAAGGAAAAAAATTAGAATTTTTGATCGATCGATAAAGGGAAAAATATAAAATGAGCGGAGGCAGGGAGGAACAGATATGCAGAATATTTTGATCATAGAGGATGATCCGGATTTGAATCAGACAATCGGTTATGCTTTGGAAAAAGCGGGATATGGCGTATTTCGTGCGGACAGCATCCGGAAAGCGGAGACAATATTTGTCCGGGAAAAGATTTGTCTGGTGTTGCTGGATGTGAATCTGCCGGATGGAGAGGGCTACACGTTTTGCCGTTGGGCAAAGGCACAGAGAGAGGTGCCGGTGATCTATCTGACGGCAAGGGATCTGGAGGAGGATGCACTGGAGGGATATGATTCGGGAGCAGAGGATTATGTGACGAAGCCTTTTTCTATGAAGATTTTGTTGAAGAAGCTGGATGTGGTTTTAAAGAGGCTGACACCGGCGGGCAGTCAGGTGTTTCAGGATGATCATCTGAGGATGGATCTGGAGCAGGCGAGATTGTATGTGGATGGCAGAGAGTGCAGCGTGACGCCGACAGAGGTCCGGATGCTGCGTCTGTTTCTTTCAAACCGGGGGCAGCTTTTGACTTACGAGGTGATGCTGGACCGTTTATGGGACAGTGGCGGTCAGTTTGTGGATAAACACGCTCTGGCAGTAAATGTAAACCGATTGCGGCAGAAGCTGGAGGATGCGGAGCATAAATATATTTCTAATGTATATGGAGTGGGATATCAATGGATTGGATAATTGGAATCGGAATGATGGCTTTGGGAATTGCGGTAGTGGTGCTTTTGTGGAGAAACTATTGTTTGCGTAAAGAGGCGGCGCAGTTTGCCGGGAAGGTGGAGCAGGCACTGGACGCCATTGTAACCGGAAAGGAATGGAAGCGGCAGGGAGAGCTGACGGATAGCCTCTGGGATCGCATAGAGACACAGCTTGCAAAGGCAGAACATGTCTTTCAAAGAAAGCAGGAAGAAAGTCTTCGGGAGAAGGAGACGGTCAAGGGACTGATCTCGGACATTTCCCATCAGACGCGGACGCCTCTTGCAAATATGAAGCTGTATGTGGAGTTGTTGGAGGAGGAAACACTTTCCGGGGAGGGGACCGGATTTCTGGCAAAGCTGTGCGAACAGACGGAAAAAATGGATTTTCTGATGCAGAGTATGGTAAAAATGTCCCGGCTGGAGACAGGGATTTTGCAGATCCGGCAGGAAAAACAGGATCTGTCAGAGACGATCCGCCGGGCTGTTGCGGATGTGGTTCCGGCGGCAGCGGCCAAGGAGATTGATCTGTTTGTGGATTGTCCGGATGGAATGATGGTGCCTCATGACGGAAAATGGACGCAGGAGGCGGTGTCCAATATATTGGACAATGCAGTGAAGTATACGGAATCCGGTGGGCAGATTCATCTTTCCGTGGAAAGACAGGAGATATTCTGGCAGATTGCCATTGCGGATACGGGAAAAGGAATTGCCGTGGAACGGCAGGCACAGATTTTTACGAGATTTTACCGGGAACCGGAGGTTCACGATAAACCCGGTGTGGGAATCGGACTATATCTTGCCAGAAGGATTATTGAATTACAGAAGGGCTACATTGAGGTGCGGTCAGAGACAGGGAAGGGAGCCTGCTTCCGGTTGTATCTTCCTGTATAAAAAGTCACAATTTTGTGATGATCTTTCATTGAGACCGGTTTGTGATTTTTCGATGATATGATGTAAGAGTCAGGGATTGGGGATGCTTGCAATATTCCGGAAATTGTATGGCACCGGAGTGATCCATGGCATTATATCTGTTGAAAGAGGAGGAAAAACCATGGAAAAGTATATCGTAGAGACGAAAAATCTCAAGAAATATTATGAAATGGGAAACAATACGGTAAAAGCTTTGGATGGCGTTGATTTTTGTGTGAAGGAGCATGAATTTGTGGCCATTATCGGAAAGAGCGGATCAGGCAAAAGCACACTGCTTCATATGCTGGGTGGTCTTGATATCCCCACTTCGGGAGAGGTTGTGGTAGATGGCAAGGCGCTTTTGGGGTTAAAGAAGGAGCAGCTTGCTATTTTCCGGCGAAGAAATATTGGTTTTATTTTTCAGAATTATAATCTGGTGCCGGATCTGAGCGTGTATGAAAATGTAATCCTGCCGGTGGAGCTGGACGGCAGACATGTGGATCGGGAGTATGTCAAAGAAATACTGGAGTTATTAGGGCTGTCCGAAAAAAAGGACACTCTGCCGGGGAATCTGTCGGGAGGGCAGCAGCAGAGAGCCGCAATTGCCAGAGCACTTGCGGCGAAGCCTGCAATTATTCTGGCAGATGAGCCTACCGGAAATCTGGACAGTGCCACCAGCCATGATGTGCTGGGGCTTTTAAAGATGGCGGCAAAGCAGTTTTGTCAGACATTGATCCTGATCACACACGACCGGGATATTGCCCAGCTCGCCGACCGTATTGTTCATATTGAGGACGGCAGGATCGTAGGGGACACACGGAAGGGAAGTGATGTCGATGCTTAAAAATCCCAACAATGCAGTTGTTAAGAGAATGGCACATCATTCATTGAAGACAGGCAAAAGGAGGACTGTGACGTTATTTCTGGCCATTTTTCTTTCTGCCTTTATGATATTTACAATCTTTACGGTAGGCGTCACTTATTTTAAGCTGCAGAAGATTCAAAACATCCGGCTGTCCGGGGCGGAGTTTGATGCGATCATGTATGGTGTAACAGGGGAACAGGCGCAGAAGTGTGAGAAGAATCCGGATATTACACTGACCGGCTTTCTTGGTCATTGTGGCTGGGTCGAGAAAACGGACCGCGATAATACGCCGAACGTCGGACTTAGCTGGGCAGATGAAAATTACTGGTCAAAAATGATGAAACCGGCAAGGGAGAAGTTAGAGGGAAAATATCCGGTTGCGGAAGATGAGATCATGGTGACGAAAGAGGCATTAGAGGAATGCGGATACGGAGAGCTTAAGGTCGGTGATTCCATTACCGTGACTTATGGGGAGTATATTGGTTTACAGAAGGGAACCTTTCGGATCAGCGGGATATGGGATGGCTATGGGACGAAGAAGATATTCTATATGTCCAAAGCGTTTTATGAGCAGTCGGGATGGAAGCGCTCCGATGCTGCATCCGGAAGATATTTTTTAAGCTTTCGTCAGAGACTGATGACAAAGAAAACGCAGAATACATTTATAAAAAGTATGAAATTGGGAAAACAGCAGGCTCTTTTTTTTGTCTCAGATCTGGGGGAATCCGTTAAGATTCTTGAAGGACTTATCGGGCTGAGTATCATTACCTGTCTGTGTGCTTATTTGCTGATCTACAATATTATGTATCTTTCTGTGGCAGGCAGGGTACGGCATTATGGACTGCTTCAGACCATCGGCATGACGGAGCGGCAGATCAGGGGTATGCTGAAAGAACAGCTGCTGCTGGTAGGATCTGCAGGCATCGGAAGCGGCTGTGTGGCAGGAGCGTTTATTTCGTTTTTTCTGATTCCGGTTATCGTAAAAAGTCTCGGAATACGGAAGGGTTATGTGGGTGCGATCGGTGTACAGTTTCACCCGGCGGTTTTGGCGGTGACCATATTGCTGGCGGGGCTTACGATCGGTCTGGCGGGCTGGAAGCCGGTGCGAAAGGCGGCAAAGATTTCTCCGCTGGAAGCACTGGGATACCGTCCGTCATCGGGAGCGAGGAGAGACAGAAAAGCAACGCGGGGAAATGTCATCACACGGATTTCCCTGGAGCAGTTTGTGAAGGATAAGAAACGGACCGCGATGGTTCTTTTGTCTCTGGCGATGAGTCTGTCTGTGTATCTTTGTGTTGTCACAATGCTGGGTGGCCAGGCTGCGCGCGCGATCGTGTCCAATAACATGGACACAGATCTCGTTATCCAAAACGATACAGGCACCAAGGAAAAGGCAAAGGATCGGAAAGATATTTTTAGCAGCTCTCTGGTGAAGTCGATTCAAAGCCGGAAAGACGTTACCGAGATGCATGCAGTGTTATTTTCGGAGATTACCATTCCATGGGAACCGGATTTCATGGAAACGTGGATGAAGGAATTTTATGAAAAATGGATGAGCATACCTTATGAAAAGGAGCGAAAGGAGTACCGGGAGCATCCTGAAAACTTTGGAACCAGTCTGCTCGGCATAGACGAACAGGAATTTGATCGTCTGAATCAGACGTTTGAAACGCCCATATCCAAAAAGGATTTCATCACAGGAAAAGCGTGTATTATTTACCGGAATGGACTGGAGCTTGCCGATAAGGATCTCGTGGGCAAAAAAGTGACATGTACGCTCTATCGGAACAGCAAAAAGGGTAAAAGCTTTACGGTGGCAGGTGTAACGGATGATTCCTATTACACGGCACTTCTTGGATATCCGCCAACACTCATTGTCAGCGATCAGGTGGTGAAGTCGTTTGATGAGAAAGCATTTATTCTGAAAGCGGGGATCTGTTATAAGAAGGAGTATGACCGTGGGACGGAGAAGGCGGTTTTGTCACTTCTGAAGAAGGATGCCAATGCACGGGATTTTTCCTGGGAATCCAAGATCGAGGAGGCAGACGAAATGCGAAAGGCACAGGGCAACATGCCTCAGATCGGAATGGGTATTGTATTGATTCTTGCGTTTATTGGGATCATGAACTATATGAATACGTTTGTGGTAAACGTGCAGAGCCGGATGACGGAGCTGTCGGTCATGGAAAGTGTCGGCATGACTGACCGGCAGCTCATGGGAATGCTTGTCCGGGAAGGAGCTCTTTATGCAGGGGGAGCATGGGGGCTTACGCTGACAGCAGGAATGGGAATCGTCTATCTGATCTATCAGACAATGAATTACCGGGGCGTTTCGTTTTTGGTGCCGGTTGTACCGCTTCTGTTGGCAGCGGCCATCAGCTTTGTGGTCTGCATTGCAATTCCGGTGGTAACATGGAAGGTGCTGGAACGACAGGGAACCGTGGTGGAACGGATCAAAGGGGTGGAATAGAAGGGGGGATCAATTAATAAGTGGAAAGGGATTTTAATGCCTCTTCCTTTTTTCGAAGAGCTGTTTCTGTATCGGATAGTTTCTGCTTTATTTGTGCATATTCATAAATAAAATCAGGAAAATATTTTTGGAGAACCAGCTCTTCTATTTTTTTATATGTATCAGAAGAAGGAGGAATTACACCGGGATGTTGATATAAGATGCGGTTAACGCTGACAGTTCGTATGTCATTCAGTTTTAAAATGGAATGATGCTTTATAAAAGAAAATTCACAGTTCTGTGTCGATATTGTTTTGTTCGGTTATCAGCCCAGCGGTAATCGGATTTAGAGAAGCGATCAAGTTCATCTGTTGCGAACATATTAGAGATAACAGCGTCCGTAGTTTTGTTTTGAGCTTTTAGATATTCTTTCAAATAATAGTACTCCTTAATTTTTATGTATGAAAAAAGGGTATAGCGCTAACCATACCCTACTCTGAAAAATAGAGCGACCTCGTCGGTCAAAGTATCTTTTCATTTGTGGCCTCGTCGGCCAAAAACACATGCCAGCAAGTGAGCCTGTGTTATTTGTAACCAGTATTATACTCGTTTACAACAAAAAAACTATCGGCAATTTATACAAAAAAGAAAAAGTTATTCGTAGATATGTAATAAAACATATAATAAACTGCATAAATAATTATTTTTTGGCTACAAATATAATCTTGTCCTGTGACCGGAAGTTTGTCTCAAACTCCAGTGTGATTTTCTTGGATTTTTTAGGAAATAAGGGGAATAAAGCATTATAAATATATTGAGTATGTACAAAGAAATGTATATAATAAAATATGCAGTAAAAATATAAGTAAGTTTATCAGAAGTATCATGGAGTTCGTATGGGATTTTTTAGAAAGAAAACAAAAAAAGATAAAAACGAAAATTATCGAAAGATGCAGTTCCGGATCATGTATTCCTTTGGTCTGATCATTATTGTTGTTTCAGCCGTTCTTGCGAGTGTCATTCTGGAGAGATCAGGCACGGTGATGTGTCAAAAAGTGGCAAGCCTTGTGGCGGCGGACAGCCACCAGTTACAGATGAACATTAATTCATATCTCAAAAAGGTGGAATCCACAGCCAGTCTGATGTTTGCCGATGAAAAATACTATGCGTATGACGCAACGGACGAGAGCATGGATGAATATCACCGGGTGATATCGGAAGAGAAGATAACGGATCGGATCGTTGATATTGGATTGATGGAGAATTTTTCCGATTTTTCAATTATTTATTCTAATGATCATTCAGTGGGATGGCTGTCGAAGACTACCTCTGGAGCATTTCCGAAGGGCGGGCTTTATGATACCTTTGCCGGCTGTATTACGAATCAAAAAGTGGATTCCGGCTGGGCATTTGGCGTGGGTGGCAATACGGACCGGTTATATTATGTGAAAAGATTAAATCCTCATGCCATCCTTGTGGCATCCTTTTACAGTAAGGAATTAGACAGCGTATTCAAATATCCGGAGGAACTAAAGGGCATTACGATCCGGCTGATCAACGACGAAAAGCAGATCCTGTATTCCTCCGGGAAGCAGGAAATAGGAAAAAAGCTTCCTGAGGTGACAGCTTCCCTGCTTGTGGATGAGAGTAATTTTTCGGCAATGAATAAAAAATATCTTGTAACGTCAAATCAGTGTTCCAATGGCTGGAGAGTTGTCTGTTCGGTTTCGATGAACAAGATTATGAAAGAGAATGATCAATTAAAAAGATCAGTATATCTGATCACATCAATCTGTGTTCTTGTTTTTGTTTCTATAGGAATGATCATTTTGAAGAGAGCAACACAGCCGGTGGATGGTCTTGTTTCCAAGCTGGAAAACGAGGCGGCGATCGATGCGCTTTCCGGCGTATGCAATAAGCGTGCTTTTCATAAGCAGGTGACAGAAGAACTGGGACGTATGGCACCGGAAAACATAAAGTTATTTGTTATGTTTGACATTGATAATTTTAAGCAGGTAAATGACAAGCTGGGGCATGCCCAGGGGGATCTCGCCATTGCCCGGATGGGACGTTTGCTTCGCAAGAAGCTGGATGCGGCGGGAACGATCGGTCGTGTAGGAGGCGATGAGTTTTCCTATTATCGTTCTTTCCGAAAAGAGGACATGGAATATGCGAAGACGCGTATGAATGCTGATATGGACAGTCTGCTGAAAGTATTTGCAGAAGAATTTACCATGGAGCATAAGGCCTGTGATGTATCGTTGAGTGCGGGAGTTTGTCTGATCAGTGGAGATTTTACATTTGAAGAACTATCCCGGAAAGCGGACAGTGCGCTTTATATTTCTAAGAGACATGGAAAAAATCAATACACGGTATACAAGGAAGGGATGGAAGACAATGCATAGTAAAAATATGGCAAAGAAAATATTTGCCGGAATGACAATGTTATTGGTAATGACTCTTTTGTCCGGCGGATTGCTTACCGGATGTAAAAAGAGTGGCAGTGTGGATGTGATTACCGGCAGTGACAGCAGCAAAATTTCCTTTTCGTGGTGGGGAAATGATGCCAGACATGCTTATACCATGGACGGAGTCGATGAATTTCAGAAGCAGAATCCGGATATTGATGTGGAATATCATTATGGGGACTGGAACGGATATGAGAAGCGTATGCAGGTGTGGATGAAATCCCATACGGAGACAGATGTAATGCAGATCAATTATGCGTGGCTCGACACGTATTCCAGGGACGGTTCCGGATATTATGACCTGTATCAGTTAAAGGATTATATTGACCTGGATAATTTTACAAAAGAGGATCTGGCATTTGGAGAAAAAAACGGCAAATTAAATGCAATACCGATTGCATTTAACACATCAACCGTTTACTACAACAAAAAGATATATGATGCCTATGGCCTTTCTCTTCCTGAAAGCTGGGATGATTATTTTAAAGCGGCGAAGATAATGAAAAAGGATGGAATTTATCCGATTGGCATGGCGAAAAAACAGATGTTTTTGTTTTTGATCGCATATTATGAGCAGACCACAGGCAAGAAGATGTTTGGTGAGGATGGCCGGTTTCTTCCCGGAGAAAAGGATGTTAAAACAATTCTCAGCTTCTATAAAAGGCTCATTGATGAAAAGGTGATGCCTTCGGTGGATCAGTTTTCCGATACGATGTTTGTATCGGGAAAGATTGCAGGGGGAATGTTCTGGGTCAGTGATGCGGGAAATTGCTGTGGTGGACTGAAAGCAGCCGGGGGTGAGCCGGTGATCGGAGAATATCCTGATGTGCCGGGGCAGAAGCTGACCGGATGGTATGTGAAGCCGGCAACCATGTATGCGGTCAGTTCCCTTACAAATCATCCGGAGGAAGCGGCGAGACTGTTGAATTATCTTTTAAACAGCAAAGAGATGGTGCGGCTGCAGGGGACGGAAAAGGGTGTGCCGGTAAGCCGGAAGGCAGTCAGAATACTGCATCAGGAAAATGCCATTCAGAGCTATGAAGCCGCCGGAAATAATAAAATGATAAAAGAGCGGAAGTATATGAAGGTATTGCAGCCGGTTATGGAAAATGACGATGTGTTAAACATTTTTAAGAAGAATGCAGACGAATATATTTATGGAGTTAAAGATATTGATTTTGTCGCAAAGAAGTTATATCGGGAAATGTCCGTTTACAACACGAAGGAGAATGACAGCAAATGAAAACATTATATCGATTTAACAGCTTTATAGAAAAATGGATGGCGCTGGTTACGCCGGCGTGTCTTGCGTTTGGGGTATTGTTTCCACAGATTGCAAAGCATGGTGTGCCCTTTGTTCCCTATGTATTTGCATTTATGACGTTTACCGGAGCACTCAAATCCAGATTCCGTGATGTGGCAAATGTATTCCGGAATCCGGCACCGCTGTTGATCGTGATGGCGCTGCTTCATCTGGTGATTCCGGGGATTGTCTGCGGTGTGGGAACCCTTGCATTTCCGGGGAATCCCGATCTGGTTACGGGAATGGTGCTGGAATTTGCGGTTCCTACAGCAGTCAGTGCTTTAATGTGGGTGATGATCTATGATGGAAATCTGGCGGTTTCGCTGGCACTTGTGGTGGTAGATACGGTTCTGGCACCGTTGATCATTCCGATCACGCTTAGCATTTTTGTGGGATCGAAGGTTCATATTGATATGACCCATATGATCAGCCAGCTTGTTTTCATGGTTGCACTTCCGTCGATTGCCGCAATGACATTAAATCAGGTCAGCGGAGATCGTGTCAGGGAGACATGGCCGTCCAGACTGGCACCGTTTTCTAAAATTGCGTTGATGTTTGTCGTTGCTTCAAACTCCTCCGGGGTTGCGCCGTATGTCCGTCACATGAATGGGCAGCGGATCCTGGTAGCTGTTTTTATGTTTCTTCTGGCAGCAGGGGGCTATGGAGCCGGTCTTGTGATTGCCCGTTTGTTCCATCAGGACCGGCAGACACAGGTTTCTATGATGTACGGAGCCGGAATGCGCAATATCAGTGCCGGAGCTGTGATCGCAACCACCTCTTTTCCGGGAGAAGCTATCTTTCCGGTTCTGATCGCCACATTATTTCAGCAGATGCTGGCGGCATTGTATGGAAAGGGTCTGGAGCGAGCCTCCCGAAAGGAGTGACAGCAGGTGTCTGATGTAAGGATAAATTATTCGGAGCGCAGACCTCGTAGTAAATATCGTTATCCGGAGCAGAAAAAGGCTGTATATCTGACAATAAAGAATCAGCAGATATACAGCCTTTTGAATGGCATATTTCTAACGCAGTTGTTAGAAAACCAGATTATTTACGTTAATGATTATCCCAGCAACGCTTTATCGGAATCAAACTCCTCGCCGGAGACCTCTTCAAATTTTACCAGAAGATCTTCTACAGTCAGTTTCTTTTTCTCCTCACCGGAAATGTTCAGAATGACACGGCCGTTGTTCATCATGATCAGACGGTTGCCGTGAGCGATGGCGTCACGCATATTATGTGTAACCATCATTGCTGTCAGGTGGTTTTCCTCGATGATCTTGTCGGTGAGCTCCAATACCTTTGCTGCAGTCTTTGGATCCAGAGCTGCCGTATGCTCATCCAGAAGCAGAAGCTTTGGTTTCCGGAGGGAGGCCATCAGCAGTGTAACTGCCTGACGCTGACCACCGGACAAAAGACCAACCTTTGAGGTCATGCGATCCTCCAGACCAAGCTCCAATGTCTTCAAAAGCTCATGAAATTTTGTTTTTTCCTTTTTGGTGATACCCCATTTCAGACCACGATGCTGTCCACGGCGTGCGGCCAGGGCAAGGTTTTCATCAATCTGCATGGTTGCAGTTGTGCCGGTCATAGGGTCCTGAAATACACGTCCAAGGAAAGAGGCACGTTTAAACTCCGGAAGTCCCGTCACATCCACGCCGTCGATCAGGATAGAACCCTCATCCACCGGCCAGGTACCGGCGATGGCATTGAGCATGGTGGACTTTCCGGCACCGTTACCGCCAATGACAGTAACGAAATCGCCCTCATTTAAGGTGAGGTCAACGCCGTTCAGGGCATGTTTTTCGTTGATGGTTCCCAGGTTGAAGGTTTTATGTACATTACGAATCTCTAACATTTATTTGCCCTCCTTTGCAGATGCGCTGTTTAAAGACGCAGCGGAACGCCTGCCTGCTTTTTTGAAGGAGCTTTTACTTTTTCCCTTCAGATAAGGAACTGCAAGGAAGATCGCTACGATGATGGCGGTGAAAAGCTTCAGGTCATCACTAGGCATCTTCAGCCACAGGACGATACCGATTACCACATAATAAATAATGCCGCCAAGAACTACAAAAGTAAGACGTCCCTTGAAATCCATGTGCTTGCCGAGAATGGCATCTCCGAGTACCTCTCCGATAATGACTGCGGCAAGACCGATTACGATGCCGCCTCGTCCCATATTCACATCAGAGAAACCGGAATACTGGGACAGAAGTCCGCCGGACAATGCTACAATTCCATTGGAAAGGGCAAGACCGATCAGCTTCATTGTATCAATGTTGATACCCTGTGCTTTACTCATGGCAGGATTACATCCGGTCGCACGGATGGCAGAACCCTGCTCTGTACCAAAATACCAGTAGAGAAGGGCGATCAATACAATGGCAAACACGATGCCTACGATGATCGCATGATCGAGCTGGCGGGAGGAGATGATCAGATCATACTTGTCAATACTCAGTGCCTGATTTGCGTGACGGTCCATGATATTCAGATTGATGGAATAAAGCGCAATCTGTGTCAGGATACCGGCAAGGATCGGCGGGATACCGAGCTTTGTATGTAACAGACCGGTACACAGCCCTGCAAGAAGTCCGGCAATACATGCGCACAGCAGGGAAATCCAGATGTTGTGCCCGTTTATAGTCATCATTACGGTGACTGCTCCGCCGGTCGCGAAGGAGCCATCTACAGTCAGGTCTGCGAAATCCAGAAGACGGAAGGTGATATAAACACCCAGTGCCATAATACCCCAGATCAGACCCTGTGCCACATTGCCGGGCAGGGCATTTGTAAATGCCACCGGATTCAATGAAGCGAAATAATTTAATATAAACATAATTTCCTCGTTTCTGGGCAGTTAATTGCCCGCTGTTTCCAATGTGATTATTCAGCAGAAATCTTTTCGTAGTCGTCAGGAATTGTTACATTCAGATCCTTTGCACGATCTTCGATATATTCTTTTGTGAATTTTGGAGCAGACTTTACTTCCATCTTGGAAACGTCCTCGCCGTTTACAAGAATGTCATAAGCCATCTCACCGGTCTCATATCCAAGATCATAGTAGCTGATAGACAGGGTAGCGACGCCACAGCCCTTTGCAATACCTTCCTCGCCGGTGAATACAGGGATTTTAGCAGGAGCTGTTACATTATTGATCGCCTCGGTGCAGGAAGCAGCCGTATTGTCAGTAGGAATATAGATTACATCAGAAGCATCACATGCATTCTTTGTAACAGAAGCAACATCATTAGAATCAGAGAACGTATAATCTTTTACTTTGTATCCCTTATCTTCCAGATACTTTGTGATGGTTTTTGACTGATAGATACTGTTTGGCTCTGATGAGCAGTAAAGGATACCGATGTTCTTAGCATCCGGGAACAGCTCTGCGATACAGCTTGCCTGCTGATCCAGAGGAGCAAGGTCTGTCGTACCGGAAGCGTTCTTGCCGGTTACGCCCTTCCAGTCGGAAATATCAAGAGCGGTGCCATAATCAGTGATAGATGTACCAAGTACCGGGATCTTGTCGGTAGCGGAAACGGCAGCCTGGAAAGCTGCGGTTGCATTACCGAGGATCAGGTCATAATTGTTGGTAACAAAAGAAGTACAGATGGTAGAACAGGTTGGTGCATCACCGGCCGCATTCTGCTCATCAAACTTTACATTGTCTCCCAGTTTATCCTTCAAAGCTGTCTTGAAGCCCTTTGTGGCAGCGTCGAGTGCCTCGTGCTGTACAAGCTGGCAGATACCAACGGTGTATGTCTTGCCGGAGCCGCCCTTGTCGGCAGAATCAGAGCTGCCACCATTGGAAGCTGTATTGCCGCAGCCTGCAAGACCAACGACCATAGTAGTCGCAAGTGTCAGTGATAAAAGTTTCTTGAATGTCTTTCTCATAATTTAAAATTCCTCCTTAATAATATGTGCAATTGTATAAATTATAGGGTTTTGCGGGTAATAAGTCAATAATATGACAAATTCAATTGAAATATATGAACCGGTGGCGGTTTATTCCATGCTCTGTAACCGGAACAGTGGAAGGTGTTACGATATTCTGATATTACATAAGGATATATCATGGGAGAATCAGCAGAAGCTGCTGGTACTGGCAGCGGAGGCGGAGGGAGTGACGATACGCCTGCTGTCTGTTGCGGCGTGGGGGGGCCGGCTGCCGGAGGAAGCAGGGTATTTATTATACGGTGGAAGCGGTGTACCGCCTGCTTTTGCTGGGAGACACTTTTTCAAGGTATCTGCATATATTATATCTGGACTGCAATCTTATTGTGAACGGAGATGTAAGCCGGCTGTATGATACGGAGCTGGGAGAAGCAGAGATTGCCGTTGTCAGTGCAGAGGAGTTCATGGTATTATCAAAGACAAAGCGTGCTGTATTTTTCGGTGGCTATCCATACAATGTAGACAATTACAGGACGGATGCACTGGGTATGACAGGCATAATTATGTTGGTTTTGTGTGTCGCCTGTTTTATGGGATGCGACCAGAAAGATGTAGAAGATCAGGTAAGAAATGTCACGGATTCTGTAGATGAGCATGTTATAGGCGTAAAAAACGGATATCCGGAGGCAGCACCGCAAATCACATATGGTGATGCGTTTGATAATTTTTTTGTCAACCGTACCTGGAAATATTTTGAAAGCACAGATGGAAAAGGTTTTTGAAACCGTGATCAAAATTGTTGAGAAAAGGGGAGTATGATGTCGGCAGATTATAATGATATTTCGAATAACCTCACAAATGATATTACGGCATTTCTGGATCTGGAGCAGGATTTAGTGGACCGGATGGGAGACTGCCCCAATGTGGAAAGAAAGACCCATGGGGAGAGTCTTCTCTGGAGGACGATCGAGAGCCGGAATGGATGGGTACTGCAGCAGAGAACATTATCACAGAAAGCACGTATTGTAGGAGAGGATGGCAGGCAGAAGGGCAACGGAAGCATTGCTGCCATGCGGGAGAAGATGGATCGGCTGATGGCAGATGCGTTTGTGCGGCCGGGAGATGTGATCGGTGTATCCAGACGGTTGTATGAGCATTATGGCATATATGTGGGAGCCGGCAGAGTGATCCACTATGCCGGAGAAGGTGGAGATTTTGGCGGCCGGGTGTCTGTTCATGAAGCACCTATAGAGGATTTTGTGAAGGAAGGCGAAGATTATTTTGTTGTGAGTTTTGCGCCGGGATTTCCGATCAAGCTCCGGTCTGCCACGTCCTTTTTCTTTCATGGGATCATGGATTACTACGGGGAACGCTTCCAGCAGCAGGAGTGGGATGTTTTTTCTCCGGAGGAGACGGTGCAGCGGGCAAACAGCCGGTTAGGCGAGGAAAAATACAGTTTGATCCATAATAACTGTGAGCATTTTGCAATCTGGTGTAAAACAGGAAAGGCGCAGTCCAGCCAGGTGCGGCAGGTGGCCGGATATGTGCTGGCGGCAGGTGTTGATATGGACGGTATCGCGGAAAACAGAGAGGATGTGGAGGCTTATCTTGCTTCCTCCGTTGACATTTGAAAAGGGTGCCGTTACAATCAAAAGAAAGGGAACGCCTTTACGATGTCAGGCGCATAAACAACAAAGCACTTATGAAAGAGGATGAAAATGAACAAATCAGATTTAGAATTAATGGTTGGAGATCAGGAACAGATTTTATGGAGGGGAAGACCGGATTTTAAATGTTTTCTTTTGGAAAGCATATTTAATTCCATGCTTCCGGTTGCAGTGATATGGGCACTTGTGGATGGTTCTATGATCGGTACGATCCGCATGGCATCGGCCGGGGCGATGTCAGGAGGCTTCGGACTGGCATTTCTGGGATTCTTTTTGCTGCATCTGATGCCGGTATGGCTTTATGTGGGCGGTGTGCTGTTTTCTATATTGAAATATAAGCATACGGAGTTTATTATCACAGATAAGGGTGTATATATATCCGGAGGGATGTTTACATATAATTATGAAATGAAACCGTTTACGGATCTTTCCCATATCAATATCCACAGGGGGATTTTTGATCAGATGCTCGGTGTGGGGGATGTGATCATGGTATGTGGACATACAACCTACAACACGGATACCCGGAATGGTCATTCCAATCATGATCACGAAGGTTTTAAGATTTATGATATACCGGAGTATCAGAAGGTCTTTTCTATGTTAAAGAAGCTTCAGACAGATATTTATGCGGATACGATGTATCCTAATGATATGCGTCCACAGGACAATCATGGATATCAGACACAGTACAGAGGCATGGATCAAAATCGTTAAATTTATTGACTCCTATGACATTATATGTCATAGGAGTTTTGTATTCTTGTCATACTGTATCGCGAGCAGGAAGATTGAAAGGCAGAAAGGGAGGTTTGTTATGAAGATAATGAATCAGCTTTTGGGAATCTGTGGTTTTGAATTGGAAGAAGCATTTTCCCCGGAGGATGAGGAAGCGCTGCATGCAATGGAGGCAGAGTATGAGGCAGAAAAGAAAATAAAGCAGCAGTTGCAAAGAGACAAGGTTGTTTTGGGCAGATGGAATCAATTCATGATCCGTGCCATTGTGGTTTTGGCATTGCTTCTGTGGATACCGTGTATGTGGCAGAAATGGAGTGTCTGGAGTGTGTTTGGGATGTGGCTTGTAACGGAGCTGTTGTGGTGTGGAGTAAGAGAGTTTTATAAGATCGGTGATTTTGTGATACATGAACTGGCGGTGATCAGCGGAGTGTTATTGGCTGTTATTTTGCAGTCTCCGGAGAAGGTGCTTTATGCGTTTGGTTTATCCTGTATGTCTTCGGTGCTTCTGTCCAATAATCTGGGCTTGAGAATGTGGCAGGGGAAGCCGGTCAGATACTGCGAAAATATTGCCGGGCTTTTTTTGATGTTATGTACCGTCATTACGGTTATCTTTTATTATTTTCGATAATATGCCATCTGAAGGGGCGCGTTCCATGATGAACTTTCTGCATGGTGTAATTTCTTGCAAAATTATAGTGCGGGGGGTACAATGATAAATAAAAATGTGGAGCGGAGGACGATCATAATGAATAAAAAAATCAGTGAAAAACTCATTCATGTGGCAAACGGCAGACAGAAGGCAGATCTGGTTCTGAAAAATGCCAGCATTGTCAATGTATTTACGGAGGATATAGAGATTGGTGATGTGGCAGTTGTGGATGGAATGATTGCCGGGATCGGAACATATGAGGGTGAGGTCGAAAAGGATATGACAGGAAAGTATCTTTGCCCGGGATTTATCGACGGTCATATTCATCTGGAAAGTTCGATGGTGGCGCCTGCTGAGTTTGAGAAGGCTGTGCTTCCCCATGGAACCACAGCAGTTATTACAGATCCTCACGAGATTGCCAATGTGGCAGGCTGCGAGGGAATTGAGTTTATGCTCAGATATACACAGGATATGACATTGGACGTGTTCTTTGTAGTACCGTCATGTGTGCCTTCCACCGGGCTGGATGAGGCAGGAGCCTGTCTGGAAGCGGCAGATATTGAGCCGTTTTATGAGAACGATCGTGTGATCGGTCTGGCAGAAATGATGAATTCCTTTGGAGTAAATCAGGCAGATCCGGCGATTCTGGATAAGATAAATGTAACACTGGAACATCAGAAAATTATTGATGGACATGCTCCGCTGTTGTCGGGACAGGAGCTTAATGGTTATGTGGCAGCAGGGATACGCTCCGATCACGAATGCTCCAATGTCCGGGAAGCGAAGGAAAAGTTTGCAAGGGGTCAGTGGATCATGGTGCGTGAAGGAACGGCCGCACATAATCTGGAGGCATTGCTTCCGTTATTTGAAGCACCGTATGCCCAGAGGATCATGCTGGTGACAGATGATAAGCATCCGTGTGATCTGCTTCGGGATGGACATATTGATGCCATTGTACGAAAAGCCGTACAGAAAGGTATTGATCCGGTCAAGGCGATCAAGGCAGGAACTTATAATGCAGCCTCCTATTTTGGACTTGTGAACCATGGTGCCATTGCACCGGGGTATTGTGCGGATATTGCAGTGCTTGACAGCCTGACAGAACTGAATGTTCTGGAAGTATACAAGGACGGTGTCCTTGCAGCAGAGAACGGAAAAAGCCTTGTGAAAAGCTCTGTACCGGAAATGGGACAGGAGATACAGGAACGGGTATACCATTCCTTCCATGTCGACCCGGTGAATGTGTCACAGCTTGCAATGGAAAAGAAAGGGGAGCGTATCCGTGTGATCGATCTGAATGCGCATGAACTTCTGACTACAGAACGGATTGCCGGATGGACATGCCGGGAGGGCTGTGCAGACGGTGTGGATCCGGAGGAGGATATTGTGAAGATCGTTGCTCTGGAGCGTCATAAAAATACCGGTCATATTGGCAAAGGCTTTTTGGGAAGATATGGTCTGAAAAAGGGTGCAGTTGCTACAAGTGTGGGACATGATTCTCATAATCTGGTCATTGCCGGAACGAATGATGAGGATATAGCATGTGCAGCGAACCGTGTTATTGAAAATGAAGGTGGTCTGGCGATTGCACTGGATGGAGAGATCGTTGCGGATCTTCCGCTGCAGATCGCCGGCCTGATGTCAACTCTTCCGTTGGAAGAGGTGGATCAGAGACTGGAGAAAATGAAAGCGATTCTGCGTGAATGGGGGATCTCAGAGGAGATCGATCCGTTTATGACACTGAGCTTTGTAAGCCTGCCGGTGATTCCTTCTCTGCGTCTGAACACATACGGAGTGATTGATGTTAATCAGCAGAAGGTAGTGGATGCTTCATTTTAGTGATAGGTAAGGAATCTTATGAAGAAACAGCCGAACGTACTGTCCTCAAAGGCTTCAATATCTGAGGATCATACAGTCTGGCTGTTTTTTTGTCGAAAATTATAAACTTTTTTCGGAATCATTACAATATTAAAGTGTAAGGATTCTAACCGAGACGTCAAGGGAAGAGGAAAGGAAAGGAAAACGTGACAAGACAGGAATTTGACCGGTTTGTGTCCGAAAGCGGTAAAGACATTTTACGATTCTGCCGGATGAATGCAGGGGGAAGCGCAGAGGGAGATGATCTTTACCAGGACACCATGCTGACATTGTGGGAGCAGGCTGACAAATTAAATAAAAATGATTCTCTGAAAAGTTATGCATTATCCGTTTCCATCCTTATATGGAGAAACAAAAGGAGAAAATTTGCATGGAGGCACAGGATCGCAGCGTTTGAAAGCTACGAAAAGCATGTGGAAAATGGTTTTCACATGCCGGGAAAAAGCACGGAGGAACCGGAGCAGCAGCTTTTGCAAAAGGAAATGACAGAGATAGTGCAAAGACAGGTGCAGGCATTACCGCAAAAATACCGCACGATTGTTTATCTTTACTATTCTTCAGGACTAAAGTTTAAGGAGATTGCAGAATGTCTGCATATTCCGGAAAGCACCGTGAAAAGCCGGATGCGCAGAGCAAAGAGTATCCTGAAAAAAGAATTGGCAGTTATTATGCCTGACGGCCCGGAGGAAAAGGGTTGCCGGCGAATGGAGGATTCGTAATATGAATGAAAAAAAATTAGACCAGATTTTACAGCAGGCCCTTACCCCGGAGGTAAATGATAATGAGATCAAAGTAAGGTTTGAAAAGGGGGAATATCCTATGAAGAAAAAGAGAAATTATATAAGACCGGCCGTTGCGCTGGTGGCATGTGCGGCATTGGTGGCAGGAATCGGTTTTGGAAATCTGCCGGAGCAGATATTATCCAATACGGGACTGTCCCATAAAACGGACATATCTACCGATAAGTCATCCCAGAATGTGGAAAACGGTTTTGTGATGAAGGTGAAGGCTGCCGAGGTAAAGGAACTGAAAAAGGGAGAGACGCAGACTGCTATTTATTCGGGGGGAGCCACAGGAGAATCCTGGAGCGGTTCGGATCAAAACAAAGAGATCGGATATATGATCGATCTGCCTTTGGTATGTGAGGGGGAAAATATGGATACCATTACCTATTCGGTAAACAAAGGCTGTTTCCGCATCCTGCAGCCGAAGGATAAACCATATGTGATCAAAGGCGAGGAGTGCGAAAAACCGAAACAGGTCAGCAGTGGCGTGGATATTGAGGTTGTGCCGGAGGGTGCAGACAATCTGGAGGCGAAGTATTATAAATCTTATACCATCTCCGCAAAGGATCAGGACAGAAAGGATGTTGAAGTGGCTATCTGTGATGAGAAAAAATTGTCGAAGGAGCTTTATAAGCGGCTGTGGGATAATAACAGCACCGGCATGACAGACGAGGAGCTTACCGCAGAGGCAGCCGTTAAAAATGAAGTGTTGGACAGCCCGGAGGTTACCTGCAAGATTACTTACCGCGGGGATTCCGGACAGAAAACGGAGACGGCCAGAGTAGCTGTGCGGCTTGAGGCGATGACATACAAAGAAGCAGCAGGCAGCTGCAATGACAAACGCCTGAAAAAGGAGCTGGAATTATTGAAAGATAGTATGGGAGTTTTTGTAGCATTCGAAAGATTGTAAGCGGAAGTGTGAATTTAGATTTGAACCTGACGGCAGTGTTGTCAAAAAGCAGCACTGCCGTTTTTTGAGGAAATTACGAGAAATAATGATTTATATTTCCTTAAATTTCCCGAACCACATATTTATTTCTTGATAATTTCCTGAAAACGGGCTATACCAAAGAAAACAGACAAGAAAGAATTTGGGAAGGAAGTGATCATATGAAGCAGGATTTTATTCGGGCAAAGGAACTGGCAGGACAGTGGGATATTACCCCCAGACGTGTGAATCAGCTTTGTGCAGATGGAATGATTCCCGGTGCATATAAGGCAGGACGCTTCTGGATGATCCCTTCCGATTTTGGAATGCTGGCAATCCTGTCTGACCGGTATTATATATTGTCCAACCGGGAGTCGGGAGAGGGACGCTTTGATCTGCAGCTGGAACCGAGAGATCATAAACGTAAGGGATATATCATTGAGTTTAAGGTCGCGAAGAGCCAGACAGAGCAGGAACTTGCCGGGGCGGCAAAGGATGCGGTCCGCCAGATACGGGATCGTGGGTATGCAGAGGATATGAAGTATCACGGCATCACGGAGATTGGATTTTTTGGCATTGCTTTCCACGGCAAACGGGTGGCGTGTGAGTATCAGGAAAATTAAATGAGGTAATAGCAGCGTTGTGACCTTTTGAAAACATCATTCGTATATCAAGTGAAAGGGGGAGACGAAATTTGAATAAAGAGGAGTTTGAGAGCTGCTATAACAGGCATTTTGATTTCGTTTACCGGCTTTCCTTTACCTACGTGAAAAATTCGGCGGATGCAGAGGATGTGGCACAGGAGACCTTCGTGCGTCTGTACCGTCAGGAGGGGGAATTTGCGTCAGAGGAGCATGTCAGGCGCTGGCTGCTGCGGGTAGCGATCAATCTGTCAAAGGATCATCTGCGGTCCCGTTGGAATCAAAAAAGGCAGGAGCTCGATGAGAATATGCCGGAGGAAGTATTTGGCTGGCAGGAGAATCAAAAGGAAATCTGGCAGGAAGTAGCAGCGTTACCGGAAAAGTATCGTCTGGTGCTGTATCTTTATTATTATGAGGGATACAGTGTACGTGAAATCGGACAGATACTGCGGTGCAGCACTTCGGCAGTGAAAATGCGTCTGAAACGGGGCAGGGAGAAGCTGCGGGAATCATTAGAACCGGGAGTTGTTGGATTCTAAAGTTTGCGCGTCTGCGGGAAAAGGAGGAATATTATGAGTATAAAAGATTATCGGGATATGTATGATCATGTCAGGGTATCGGGGGAGAGAAAAAGTGAGATCCTGAGTGAAATTACAGGGGCAGGTGAGACAAGGCAGCCGGAGCATAAGCATCCGCGGCTTATGATGGCAGCAGCGATTGTTGCCGCTGCACTGGTGGTGATCCTTCCGGTGGGAGGTTATGCATCCCAGAAGATGAATACACATTTTACTTATAGCGTGGAAAGGGAAGCAAAGGACCATGTGGCCATATTGCATTTTTATAAGAAATACGGAGAAACTCTGGGATATGAATATACTATGGAGCGTGAAGCGAAAGATACTTTGGCAAAGTATATCCGGAATGCCCATCCTAATTATTATGTAAAGCTGTCATACAATAAAGAAGCATTGAGGCTGGGAAAGGATTATACTATCTGGAAACGTCCAACGAAGTATACGGATTACTACGGGAATGTTCTTTTTCAATATAAAGAGGCGGAGCATAATAAACTAAGGAAGAAGCTTGTAAAAGAAACAGATCCTATAAAGAAGAAAAAAATATGGAAATCTATGGAAAAATATACAGATAAGGATTTTTCGGTCAGTGTGTATTATATCAATCGTGCGAAAAATGTACGGATGAAATATATCAAAGACATAGAAAAAATGACGATCGGAGAAAACAGGGCATATTATTTTAAGGGGATACGTCCTGCGGAGGCTCAGACGAAGGCGGAACGAATGTATGTAGAGGATAATAGAGAAAACACTATCTGGATCTTTGACGAGAATGTTGGATACTGTATGGAAATTATCGGAGGAGATGGCTTATCAGAACGGGATATGAAAAAAATTGCCAGAAGCATTTCTCTGGAAAAGACAACAAAGGAAAACAGTATGGAATTTTCTGTGATCTCCACCATTATTAATGAGGATGGATATGAGTAGAATGTGCCTTGCACCAAAATAAAACATAAGCCTCTGTGTCCTAATAATCGGACACAGGGGCTTATGCTGTGTTAAGAGGAAAATTATTGTCACGGTCTGCTGTTGCCACCGCTGTAAAGGGTGTAGGAATCGCCGGACAAGTTATATGATTTATTTGTTTTCCATTTAACAAAGTTTTGGATGATTCCGCGGGGTTCCTTGCGAGGTTCGGACAAAGGTGCTATAGTAACTTCAAATTTATAATTTAAATACGGAAAGACAGGAGGCATAGATCAATGAAAATTGTGATTTTAGATGGTTTTACAAGCAATCCGGGTGATTTAAACTGGGATAAAATGGAAGCATTAGGTAATCTGACTGTATATGAGTACACACCAAATCGGACGGCAGATATTGTGGACCGGCTGCAGGACTGCGAGATTGCTCTGACCAATAAAACGGTCATTACAGCAGAGGTTATGGAGGCATGTCCGGGACTTCAATATATTGGTGTGCTGGCTACCGGATATAATGTAGTAGATATGGCGGCGGCTGCAACGCATGGTATTACGGTTACAAATGTGCCGGGATACAGTACACAGGCAGTTGCACAGCAGGCATTTGCCCTGCTTTTGGATATCTGCTCTCACGCAGCGCATCACAGCAAAGAGGTTCATAATGGCAGATGGAGCAGGGGACGTGATTTCTGTTTCTGGGATTATCCATTGATCGAGCTGGATCATAAGACGGCGGGAATTATCGGTTTTGGACAGACAGGCAAAGCCATTGGCCGTGTAGCGAAAGCGTTTGGCATGAGAGTGATCACCAATGGTTCCCATGAGACGCCGGAAGGAAAGGCGATCGGAGAATATGTTTCCAGAGAACAGCTTTTGAAGGAGTCCGATGTGATCTTTCTTGCCTGTCCATTGAATGAGCAGACGAAAGATCTTGTCTGTAAAGAAACCATCGCGCAGATGAAGGATGGGGTCATTCTAATCAATACCAGCCGTGGCGGAACGATTGTGGAAAAGGATCTGGCGGAGGCTCTTCACAGCGGTAAGGTGTATGGAGCAGGTGTTGACGTGGTATCTGTGGAGCCTGCCAAACCGGATAATCCGCTGCTTGCCTGTGAGAACTGTGTGATCACGCCGCACATTGCATGGGCTGCCAAGGAGGCAAGAGGGCGCCTGATCGATATTGCTTCCGGGAATGTTAAGTGTTTTCTTGAGGGGAAAGCACAGAATGTTGTTCATTGAAATACTCCTGTTTAAGAATAATTCCTTTTATGAAGCAGAAGGTTACACAAAAAGGATTATTGCCGTATGATAGCGGTGTTGTTACAATAAAAACAGGCATATGAGCATATTTTGCAATTTTAATGTGTGTGTGTTACAATACAGCGGCGGTTAGCGTTAACTAACTGTCGCTGTATTTATTTATACGCATATATTTAATATACAGATAAGAATTATGTGTAAGATATGAAATATTAAGAAAGGAGCAGTTTATGTCTGAACTGATCATATTAAGTATTCCGTTTCTGGGGACCTCTCTGGGGGCGGCAATGGTATTTTTTGTTAGGGATAAGATTGCGCCAAAGCTGGAAAAGCTGCTGCTTGGTTTTGCAGCAGGTGTTATGATCGCTGCCTCTGTGTGGTCTCTGTTGATCCCGGCGATTGATATGACAGAAGCGCAGGGAGGGATTGGCTGGCTTCCGGCATTGGTGGGATTTCTGCTGGGCATCGGATTTTTGCTGATACTGGATACGGTCATTCCACATCTGCATTTAAAAAGCACAGAACCGGAGGGACTTCATTCCGGGCAGCCTCATTTGTCCAAGACTACAATGATGCTGTTTGCGGTGACGCTTCACAACATTCCGGAAGGAATGTCTGTGGGGGTTGCCTATGCAGGAAGTCTGATACGGGGAGCCGGTATCACCGCAGCCGGTGCTTTGGCACTGGCACTTGGCATTGCCATTCAGAATTTCCCGGAGGGAGCGATTATTTCCCTGCCCCTTTGCGGCGAGGGAATGAGCCGGAGAAAAGCATTTGTATGTGGCGTTTTGTCCGGAATCGTAGAACCAATCGGCGGCTTTATTACGATTCTGATCGCCGGACTGATCTCACCGGTGCTGCCATATCTTCTGGCATTTGCGGCCGGAGCTATGATGTATGTCGTGATCGAGGAGCTGATTCCGGAATGTCAGGATGGAATGCACAGTAATATCGGTACGATTGGAGCATCATTGGGGTTTGCATTAATGATGGTTCTGGATGTGGCATTGGGATAATATGGAGAATCACACAGAAGAAGGAACGTGTTCGGATTGATGGAATTAACTACTATGTAACGGCACTGGGCAGCAGAGTCTTTGATGGAGTCTGCTGCGGTGTGAGAGTCCCTGTGCCGAGAAGCAAGCCGGAAGAGTACCGGAAAATGCTTCAGGATAAGGGGCTGAATATGACATGATTTCCTGTTTTCCTGCACTTGCACTTGAGAATAAAAAAGCATCTGTGATATACTTTGGTTTGGAACAGGTTGTAAAGGAGTAAATTCGGTGAGTGAAATATGATTTGTGGATGATAACATTCACATCATTTCAAATAAAGAGGGATGAGAGATGTTTGAGAGAAAACACATACGATGGATCAGCTGGATATTGATTATTGCATTATTGATATCGGGGGATTTTTTGGGAAATCCGGTTTCTGAGAGGACATCTGCAGCGGAAAATCCGGTTTCTTATCGCAATGTGATCTATACACTGGATGAGAATAACAAAGATCCACAGGGGATTTATTATAATATTTCAGGGGATGAGGCAATGGTGGGGGACACATCCTTTGGAGCGGCAGATTATCAGGGGGCAGGCGATGGCATTGTGATCATTCCGGATGCTGTTTCCAAAGATGGTAATGTGTATGATGTTACGAATATCAGCTCCTATGCTTTTAATCGATGCAGCAAGCTGAGAGAAATTACGGTTGGTGATAATGTTCAGAAGATCAGTGAGGGGGCCTTCAGTCTTTCCGGTCTGAGTAAAATTCATATTGGTAAACAGGTTCAGAAGATTGAAACGACATGGCTGGTTCCCTTTGAGGGGACAAAGCTGGAGGAGATTACGATTGATCCGGAGAATAGATTTTACACAGTAAAGGATGGTGTTTTGTTTACAGCGGACATGTCAGAGCTGGTACGTTATCCCGGTCAGGATACGCGGACAGAGTACACGATTCCGGACAGTGTTACAAAGATTTCCCAGTATGCCTTTGAATCGGTGCGCAATGTAAAGAATATGATGATTCCTTCCGGAGTGGAGGAAATCGGTGCTGCAGCATTTGAGGCAGCCACTGCATTGTACCCGGTGCAGGATCTGCGTAATGTAAAGCGGCTTGGAGCTATGGCATTTGCGGATGTGAAAAATCTCAGGATGATCCTTTTGGGAGAAAATCTGCAGATATATATGGGAAAAGCATATCAAAATACCAATCAGATTATCATTCGTTCCGGTATAGAATCGTTGTATCTGCCGGGTGGGACAAAAACAAGCTATGAGGTGTTGAATGGATGCACTGGTGTCAAAAGCGTGATTTTTGGAAAAGGAATGACGCTGCATAGAGGGGACGGTGCCTATTGTAAGGAATTAGAGACCATAGTTTTGCCGGAGGATCTTACAGAAATCCCGGAGAATTTTGCAAAGGGCTGTACCTCGCTGAAAAGCATATACATTCCTGAGACTGTGACAAAAATCGGAGAAAACGCATTTCAGGATGATACGGTTGTACTGTACGGAAAAAAGGACAGTGTAGCCGAAAGCTATGCAAAAGAAGCCGGGCTTACCTTTCAGGATATTGATGAACATGTCCACCAATATGAGCCGTATATCTTTTATGAGGATGAATATGTAACAATAACCGGGATGCTCTGTCGGGAGTGTGGTCACGCATATGATTGTGAACAAACCCTGATCAAGGCTCTGCCGGAGACAAGTGCATTTCCGATAGTTACCGCCAGCACACCGACAGTGACCCCGACAGCAACCTCAACGCCAAGTCCGCCAGCCGGTGTGACCCCGTCAGCATCGCCGACAACAAGTCCGACAGCCGGTGTGATCCCGTCAGTAGCGCCGACAACAAGTCCGCCAGCCGGTGTGACCCCGTCAGCAACCCCAACGCTAAGTCCGCCAGCCGGTGTGACCCCGTCGGCAACCCCAACAGCGAATCCCCTGATCAGTCTGAATCCAACGGTGAGTCCGCAGGGAAGTCCGGCTCCTTCTGTGCTTTCCACAAGTATGCCGGATACCGATGCGTCAGCGGAGCCATCGGAAAGATCAGATCTGTCTATTGCGGGGCTCCGGGTGCGGTCCGGAGACAATCGTTATGTGACACTTTCCTGGAGCTATAATATGTCAGCGACAGGCTATGAAATTTATATGTCATCCGGCAAAAATAAGACATACCGCCGGATACAGACTCTTTCCGGGCAGACACTTTCTTATACATACAATAAGCAAAAGGCCGGCGTCCGGTATCGTTATAAGCTTCGTGCCTGGTGGACGGATGGCAGCCGAATTGTATATGGAGCGTTTACGAAACCGCAGACCATAACAGTTACCCGGCTTATCACACCGGTGATTTCGGTGCAGAAAAAAAGAGCAGGCAGCATTCCTTATTTGCTGCTTCGTGTCAAAAGATATAATGCGGACCGGGTGCAGTTATACGCAGCAACCAATGGGGGAGCCTACAAAAAGATTGTCCTAAAGACCAATTCCATCAAAAAACTTCATGGGATCTATCGGATTCGTTATCAGAAGGGCAACAAGACATTCCGGATCCGGATCAGAACCTACAGGAAGCGTGGCAAAAAGAGGTTGTTCAGCTATTATTCTAAACCTGTGAAAATAAAGGGATAGCGGAGTTTGAATAATAAAGTCCGGCGTTTGCATTTGAAAGAAATTAAAACGGTGTACGAATTTTTATCAAGTTTTTTTGAAAAAAGTTATTGAAAATGATTTTTGGTTGTGCTATGATTGTTTTCGTAAAGAGCGAAGGTGCTTCTATTTTTTAGATAGAAGTGCCTTTTTTGTTTTCTTAAAAAGAAATAATCCGGTTAAGAATTATTTTGGAAGGCATGAAGCTCGGACAGGAATGCGCAATCCTATCGTAACTATAGAAACAGGAGAATGGTGATGGACAGAAAGGTGGTACGGATATGTTGAATTCTGGAGATACTGGATTTATGATGATAGCAACGGCGTTTGTATTTTTTATGACGCCGGGACTGGCATTTTTCTATGGAGGACTTGTTCGCCGGAAAAATGTCTTAAATACAATGATTTCGTCGTTTTTTATTATGGGACTTGCTTCTCTGATGTGGGTGCTGGTGGGATATTCTCTTTCCTTTAGCGGCAACTGCGGCGGTGTGATCGGCAATCTGAAAAGCTTTTGTATGAATAATGTGGGCTGGGAGCCCGGAGCTTATGCGGACGGCATACCGGCATTATTGTTTGCTGCATTTCAGATGATGTTTGCTATTATTACCCCGGCACTGATCACCGGATCTGTTGCCGGAAGAATGAAATTTAAAGCGTTATTTGCTTTTATTGCTCTGTGGCTTCTGGTTGTATATTTCCCGATGGCTCATATGGTATGGGGCAAAGGAGGTCTTCTCGGTGAAGTGCTGGGTTCTGTGGATTTTGCCGGAGGGAATGTAGTACATATCAGCTCCGGTGTCAGCGGTCTGGTGCTTTCCCTGATGCTCGGCAAGCGCCGCGGATATGAAAAGACCGCATACCGTACCCACAATATCCCGTTTGTTTTGCTGGGAGCTTCTATTCTGTGGTTTGGTTGGTTCGGCTTCAATGCGGGAAGTGCTTTGGGGGCAAATGGGCTGGCTGTTCACGCATTTATGACGACGAATACCTCTGCAGCCTGTGCAATGCTTTCATGGATGGTGATCGATATGATCCGTGATGGCAAACCGACCGTGATCGGTGCCTGTACAGGTGCCGTACTTGGTCTGGTAGCCATTACGCCGGGTGCCGGTTTTGTGCCGCTGTGGTCCGCGATCATTATTGGTATCGTAGTGAGTCCGCTCTGTTACTTTATGATGTCCGTAGTAAAGAAGCACTTTGGTTATGATGATGCGCTGGATGCATTTGGATGTCATGGTGTCGGCGGCATCTGGGGTGGTATCGCAACCGGAATTTTTGCACAGAAGTCTATCAATGGAGTGGCACGCTGGGACGGGCTGATCTTCGGCGATTATCATTTATTCCTGGCGCAGATCATCAGCATTGTGGCAACGATCGCAGTTGCTATTGTCGGAACGCTGATCTGTGCATCTGTTGTCAAGCTGTTTACTCCGCTGCGTGTATCAGAGCATGACGAGAGAGTGGGACTGGACGAGAGCCAGCATGGAGAAAGTGCATATCCGTCCTTTAACGGATTGGATTAGGGAGTTAAAGAAAATCAGGAGGTTAGGATTATGATCAAAATCGATGCGATTATTAATGAAGATAAAATGGAGGATGTCAAGGATGCCCTGCAGGAGCTGCAGGTTCACGGAATGACAATCTCACAAGTGATGGGCTGTGGCACACAGATGGGATATAAGGAGAAGGTGAGAGGCTACGACGTGGACATCAATGTTCTTCCTAAGGTGAAATTTGAAATTGTGGTTTCCAGTCAGGAGTGGGCAAAGCGTACGGTAGATGCTATCTGCCGTACAGCACATACCGGGGAGCACGGAGACGGTAAGATTTTTGTTTATGAGCTGATGGATGTGGTGCGGATCCGTACCGGAGAGCATGGACCAAAGGCTGTGTGGGCTGCGGATCAGACGGAATAATATAAAGATCCCTTGTGGATGTGATTTTCCCCCATTTTTTGAGAAATGTACGCATTTATTCATCATATTTCAAGTATTTTTTGGTAGCATTTTAAGAAGAATACATGTATAATAGAATATATGACTCAAATTTGACACACAGGTGTAAATAAAATTGGGGGCTGATGGAGATGGTATTTGTAACAGGCGATACTCACGGCGATTGGAAAAGCAGGCTGAACCGTTATGTTTTTCCGGAGGGAGTGGAGCTGACGAAGGATGATTATGTGATCGTCTGTGGAGATTTTGGCATCTGGGATGACAGTCCGAGAGAGCATGCCAATCTGGACTGGTTAGAGAATAAAAAGTTCACTACGCTTTTTGTGGCGGGCAACCACAGTAATTATGATATATTGGACAATCTGCCGGTGGAGGAGTGGCACGGAGGAAAGGTTAATTTTATCCGGCCTTCTGTGATCCACCTGATGAGAGGACAGATTTTTGATATAAATGACAGAAGCTTTTTTACCTTTGGCGGAGCAAGCTGCCATGACATTCCGGATGGCGTGCTGGAGCCGGATGATGAGAGGATTGAGAGCTGGTATAAGATGCGGAAAATGTTCCGGATCAATCATCTGTCCTGGTGGGAACGGGAGCTTCCTTCCGAGGAGGAGATGGAGGAGGGGCTTAAGAATCTCGCCGCTCACGATCATAAGGTGGACTATATCATTACTCATAGTCCATGTTCCTCTATTCTGGAGCAGATGGATGGATATCCGGATTTCTATGCAAAGGATTATCTCACAGATTATCTGGATGAGATCAAAAATACCACAGAGTTTGAAGCGTGGATGTTTGGACATATGCATGTCAATGTCAGCTTTGAAGAAGAAAAATGTCACTGCATTTTTGATGAGATTGGCAGATTAGAATAATAGCAGCAATGAGGATTATTTCGTTGCTGCTATTATTTTGTCCAATTCTTCTATCAAAAACTGGCGGGAGGTGACAGTAATGGCGTGAATGCCCTGCTTTCTGGCACCTTCCGTATTCTCGGCACGGTCATCAAAGAAAAGACATTCTTCCGGGATCAGATTGTATTTTTGCAAAAGGTGCTGATAAATCTCAGGATAAGGCTTAAGCTTTTTGATCTCATAGGAGATCACGCCGCCGGACATGTCCTGTCGGAACGGAGCATCGTCGGTATGCTTGTGAAACATGGTCTCCGGATAATTGGACAGCAGATAAAGAGGATATCCCAGCTCCTTCAGAGTATGTACCCGCTCCCAGACATCTTTTCTGGGTACATGCATATATTCGCAGTGGTTAATGAACCAGGCGATCGTATCACCGTATGCCGGGTATTTCTTACGGTATGCTTCGATAATGGACTGCTCCTCTCCGGCAGCAGCAAGATCCATGCCGGACCACAGAGGATCGTTAAACATCGTGTTTCCGATGGCAATGGCGTTTTCTCTGGAAAGTCCGTGATCCATCAGCATATCCGCCCAGCGGTATTCCAGAAGGACACCGCCAATATCAAAAATAAAATTTTTTATATTTGTCATTTCCATAAAACATACCATCCTTTCATATATCAAAAATTTGTAATATAATATTATATTTCTGCGCATAAAAAACTGTTTTTTTTCATCTTAATACATTTTTGGTGTGTTCGTAAAGATATAATTTCAGTTTTTTAAAAATATAGTGAAAATCTTTGAGATTTTAATGAAAAATTTCTGTTTTTTGAAAAATTAGTGATTTTTTTCAGAATAATGTGGTAATATATGAAAAAAGGGGTGATTTTATGCAGCCATTTCAGGCAAAAAAGATGCCTTTGGAATACACGATTGATAAGGAAATGCTAAGGCTTATTTCGGAAGCAAATGAGAAATACGGAGAATATAAGTCCTTGCTTCATACATTGGAGTTTGATGCCAGTTTTTTTCTGGATTCGGTTCTTTTGAATGAGAGTTACAAATCAACACAGATTGAGGGAACCCAGATTTCTCAGGATGAAATGTTTTATTTAAAATATATGGAGAAAACAGATGAGAACCGGGAAATTCAGAATCTGAAGAAGACAATGGAATATGCAGTTACTTATTTAAAGTCTGCAGGACAGATTGATTATGAGCTTGTAAATAACATGCACAAGCTGATTTTGGACAGCGTACGGGGGTCTATGAAAACTCCGGGACAGATTAGAACCACACAAAACTGGATCGGACCCAGAGGCTGCAGTATGGAAAATGCAGCGTTTGTCCCGCCTGCACCCGAGGAAGTTTATGGGTTATTAGTGAACTTATATCAATATATGAATGATGAATTTATTGACCCGTTGCTGATCAACATTGCATTGTCACATATGCAGTTTGAGACGATTCATGCATATAAAGATGGCAATGGACGTTTGGGAAGAGCATTGATCCCGGTTCAGATGGCATTATTTGAGTCGGGAACTCCTATTTTGTATATGTCAGAAATTTTAGAATTATACAAACCGTCTTATCAGAGATACTTGATGGAATGTAGAAGAGGAAATACAGCGGGATATATTAAGTTTTTTCTGCAATGTGTCATAGAGCAATGTAATGCTTACATTTATAAGCTGGAGCGGATCAAAAATATTTATAAAGAAGATATGCAGTCTATTGAGGTGATAAAGGGGACTGCAGTATATCGGATCATGCCGGTGATCATGAAGCAGATTGTTTTTACGAAAAAGGAAGTACAGGAAATGTCAGGAGTATCATATAACAGTGTGTCTAATATCATCAATCAATTGGTGGAATTAAAAATTGTGATTCCTGATGATACCGTAAATAAAAAGGGTTTTCAATACAAAAGAATTTATGATGTTTTTGTAGGTACCGACAATTTATGGGGATGAAAATGACGATGGATCGGGGAGCTTATAAAGAAACGGAGGATTTATAAACCATGGGTATGATAAACCGGGAGGATATGCTGGAGCTGACAAGACGTATGACGGTCAAAAGAAACTGCTTTGCCCGTATTGCAGGGGCTTATCTGGATGAAGAGGGGTATATTGACGGTACCTTTAACCAGCATTTTTTGAATCTGACATCGTCCGAACGGGACAAAAATATAAAACTTGCCAAGGCGGTGCCCTTTGCGGAAACGAATGTACAGCTAAAGGAGTATCCGTACCGCAGACAGGATATGACGGATGACAGCATGCGTAAGCTGCTCCTGTCATTAAATCAGAGTGAGCTGAAAAATGATGCCCTGTTGGAAATGTTTTACGAGGAAGCAGGAAAATATTTCCATAAAAGCGGCGGGTGCGCCGTGTATGTGTTTTACGGTGGGTATGACATTCCGCGGAAGGGCACGGATGGTGCCAGCCAGTGGGAGTCCGAGGAGATTTACGATTTTCTGGTGGGGATTGTTTGTTCTCTGGAGGAGGATTACGAGCCGGGAGAGCCGGAATGTGGATTTCTCTATCCGGCATTTCGCAACAGGACCAGTGACAGCCGGTTTATCAATGTTTTTCAGGCCGTGCCGGGGGCGGCAGCAGGACAGGGGTTAATGGAGCTGCTGGGGATAAAACAGGCGGGAGAATCACAGGGACAATAAAATACTATCTTTAATTTTTAAATGAAAGTGGGAAGAAATGGAAATAACGGAATAATGAAAGAAGAGTGCAGGTGAAATCTCGCCCGCACTCTTTTCAGCGTTTCCTGGGGGAATCGAACCCTCAACTGCCCCTTAGGAGGGGGCCGTTATATCCATTTAACTAAGGAAACAATCTATATCGACGACAAGTATAACATAAGTTGCGTTTTCATGCAAATAATATTATACTTATATTCAAGTGTGCTTATATGACAGTACGCGGTGAAACAGATCATTGGAAGGCTGTGCATCTGGCACAGAGATGAAAATTATATAAAATTCAGAAATGAGGTTTATGATGAAAAGGAAGAGAATATTTGCCGCTTTGATGGCGGGAATTATCATGGTGGGAAGTATCTGCAGTTCTACAGCACAGGCGGCAGCAAAATGGCCTAAGGGACCGGACAAAGGAAGTCTCAGCAGTGCGTCTGCTATCGTTATGGAGCTTTCTACGGGAACGGTGCTTTATTCAAAAAATATTCATAAAAAGCACTATCCGGCCAGTATCACAAAGATTATGACATCACTTCTTACCCTGGAAAACAGCTCACCGAGTGATGTGGTCACTTTTACAGAGGCGGAAGCCCACGGCATTGAGACCGGCAGCTCCTCTATGTACTGTGTGCCGGGGGAGAAGTTCACGATCGAGCAGGTGCTTTATGGCATCATGCTCCAGTCTGCCAATGAAATGTGTCTGGTAGCAGCCGATCATGTGGCGGGAAGTGTGGACAAGTTTGTGGAGATGATGAATCAGCGCGTGGCACAGCTTGGGCTTAAGGATACCCATTTTATGAATCCCAACGGACTTCACAATGACGACCATTATACGTCTGCCTATGATATGGCATGTATCGCCAGAGAGGCTTGGAAGAATCCTTCTTTCCAGAAAATCTGTGGAACCAGAACATATCAGGTGAAATCAACGAATAAGAGAAAAGCCAGCGAGATCCTCGGAGGCCAGCTTCTGAACCATCATCAGATGATCAATGGTTATGAAACGAGCAGCCGTTATGAGAAGGACTATGTGATCGGTGGCAAGACGGGCTACACTTCCATGGCACATTCTACGCTTGTGACCTTTGCGGAAAAGGATGGCATGCAGCTGGTGTCTGTTATCATGAAGGGTAACAGTTCGAAGCAGGGGGAGCCAAATGAGTATACAGATACTACAAGGATCCTGGATTACGCATTTGAGAAGTTTTCCAAGCATGCGGTCAATGGTGAGAACAGTGACGTCAATGAAAACCTGTTCAATACTTTCGACAGCTATTTTAATGCGGATCAGTCCCCGCTCCGTCTGTCTGCAGAGTCCGCAGTAATCCTTCCGAAGGGAGTGGCACTCAGGAAGGCAAAGCAGCAGATCCAGTATGACAATTCGGTGAAGCTGCAGGATGGCGAGAATGTGATCGGAACTGTAAAATACACATACGATGGACGTATGGTGGGTTCCACGGATATCATTTATGACAGCACCAAGTCGGCATCACATCTGGATGAAGCATCCCGCCGGATCGTGGATTCCGAGATCAGGCAGATTAAGACCAACAATAAAAAGCATGCGGTGATCCTGCAGAAGCTGTCCGGAATTAAGTACAGTTTTTATAATATGGTGTCCTTTTTCCGGGACAGAGTTATTCTGGTGATCGTGGCAGCATTAGTGCTCCTTCTGATCGTTCTGCTGGTACTCAATTACCGGATGAATTCCCGGCGTAAGCGCAGAAGCCGTACGAGAGGCCGCCGGTCCTCAGGAGGTATGTCCTTAAACAGCCGCCGTTCCTTCTCGGCAGGCAAGCGTAAGGGACGCAGACACCGTGGGGCAGATTACACCAGCAGCCGCCGCACAACCGGAGCAAAGATGTCCGACAGTGGCAGCAGCATCAGCGCAAGAAAAATGAAAAAGAATCGTAAGAAAACAAGGGAAAGCTTTGGAAGAAGTTTTTATGATTTTGATAAATAACAGAAAGGTATAGGATTTTATGGCAGAAGATAATAACAACCAGAATGACAATTCCGAATATGAGCAGGTCTGCTATCTTTGCAGGCGGCCGGAGAGCAAAGCAGGCAAGATGATTCATATTCCGAATAATATCTGCATCTGCGCAGATTGTATGCAGAAAACATTTGATTCCATGGGGAATATGAATGGATTTCCGGGGATGATGGGAGACATGCCGCCATATATGGATATGTTTACCGGTGGGCCAAACGGATTTGAGGACATTCCCCAGAATCAGAAGTTAAAAAAGAAAAAGAAGGAAGAACCGAAGGCAGAGAAGGGGGAGGGAGAAAACGGAGATACGAAAGGCATCATAGATATCCGCCATCTTCCGGCTCCGCATATTATTAAAAAGCATCTGGACGAGTATGTGATCGGACAGGATTATGCCAAAAAGGTAATGTCTGTAGCAGTTTATAATCACTATAAGCGCGTTCTGACAGATACCATGGATGAGATTGAAATTGAGAAATCCAATATTCTGATGGTGGGACCTACCGGTTGTGGTAAGACCTATCTGGTTAAGACACTGGCAAGGATCCTGCAGGTACCTCTGGCGATCACAGATGCTACCAGTCTCACAGAAGCAGGTTATATTGGTGATGATGTGGAGAGCGTCTTATCAAAGCTTCTGGCAGCAGCGGACAATGATGTGGAGAAGGCACAGCAGGGTATTATCTTTATTGATGAGATTGATAAAATTGCGAAAAAGCGTAATACCAACAGCCGTGATGTCAGCGGTGAGTCGGTACAACAAGGGATGTTGAAGCTTCTGGAGGGCAGCGAGGTGGAGGTGCCGGTGGGGGCCACCAACAAAAATGCCATGGTACCGATGACCACGATAGATACCCGGAATATTCTGTTTATCTGTGGTGGAGCATTTCCGGAGCTTGACAAGATTATTAAAAAACGTCTGACAAGTCAGGCGTCCATCGGTTTTCAGGCAGAGCTGTCGGATACTTATGACAAGGATGAAAATATTTTGTCTAAGGTGACGGTAGAGGATCTGAGAGAATTTGGTATGATTCCTGAGTTTCTGGGACGTCTGCCGGTGATCTTTTCGCTGCAGGCAATGACAGAGGAGATGCTGGCAAGAGTTATGACAGAGCCGAAAAATGCAATTCTTAAGCAGTATCAGAAGCTTCTTCTGCTGGATGAGGTAGATCTGCAGTTTGATCAGGAGGCAGTAGCGGCCATTGCAAAAAAGGCGGCAGAGAAAAAGACAGGTGCCAGAGCACTTCGGGCGATCATAGAGGAGTTTATGCTGGATATTATGTATGAGATCCCGAAGGATGATCTTATTGGCAGGGTGACTATCACAAAGGATTATATTGAGCATCATGGATCGCCGAAGATCGAGATGAGAGAGAGCGGCGAAGCGACGTTACTGACGCAGCGTCCGGATTAAGACATTATATTCCGTCACGGGATATGAGGCTTTTGCATAAGATAATGATGTAAGGGTGAAACATCGGCAGGAAGCAGATATGCCTGCAAATATGCGGGATCACAGGTGTTTGCAGGATTGCGGAAATTGCATGACAATGGAGCAATCCGTGGCATCAGTTTAATCCGGGAGGGAATGTGTTGGATTGTCAGGACAAAATTTATTCTGAAGAGTATGAGGACTATATTGTGGAGTACGGCAACCGGCCGGAGCTGGTGCCGGAACAGTATGAAACAGAGTGCTATCAGCTGGTAAGCTCCCGGTTTGCGATTGTATATCTGGAGGGAGCGCAGGTGGACAGCAACCGTCGGAATGCAGAATTGGAGATCCCCAGATGTTTTGGTCTTTTAAGCTCTGCGCAGATGCTGGAGGAAACAGGGATTGCCAGGGCTCGCAGACAGCCGCGTCTGGAGCTTTTCGGACAGGGTGTAATGTTCGGGATTATAGATACGGGGGCTGGAGTTCGATAAACGGAGAAAGGGTTGGTGTTAAATTAATGGACGAGAGATATTTTCAGGAAGCATATGCAGTAATGAATGAGGTAAAAAAGGTAGTGATCGGTAAGGATGAATGTGTCAAGCTTGCCATGTCTGCAATTCTGGCAGGGGGACATATTCTGATCGATGATATTCCCGGTGTAGGAAAAACGACACTTGCTATGGCATTTGCAGGTGCTATGGAGATGGACAGCCATCGTATGCAGTTTACACCGGATGTACTGCCGGCAGATATTTTGGGATTTTCTATGTACGATAAGGCGCAGGGAGCCTTTGTTTATCAGCCGGGAGCGATCATGTGCAATCTGTTTCTGGCAGATGAGATCAACCGTACTTCCCCAAAGACACAGTCGGCATTGCTGGAGGTTATGGAAGAGGGGAATGTCACAGTGGATGGTGTGACAAGGCGCGTGCCGGAGCCTTTCGTGGTAATTGCCACAGAGAATCCGGTGGGAAGCGTTGGAACACAGCTTTTGCCGGAGTCCCAGCTGGATCGTTTTATGATCTGTATGACCATGGGATATCCGGATGCAGAGAATGAGATTGCCATTGCTAAAGGCAGAAGTAACGGAATGCAGCTGAGCGATGTGCAGGGAGTGATTCCGGCACAGGAGCTGACGATGATACAGGCAGAGGTGGAGAATGTCTTTCTTCATGATGAGATTTATGCGTATATTGTTGATCTGGCAAGGGCGACAAGAGAGAATTCTCTTGTGGAACTGGGGATGAGTCCCCGTGGAACTATCGCATTGGCAAAGATGGCAAAGGCGGCCGCATTTTTATCCGGCCGTGATTTTGTTGTACCAAATGATGTGACAGAGGTATTTCCGGCGGTAGCAGGTCATCGTCTGGTATTAAATTCCAAGGCGCGTGTAGGTCATGTTACTACAGATACGGTATTGGGGCAGATTATGGAAAGTGTTCGTAAGCCAAAAGTAAGAAAATAGTGGCGAATGGGAAAGGTCTGGTTATTAACGTGAAAAGATTAATTACCTATTTGATCGTGATCGCAGCAACGATATATACGGCTGTGCTTTACGGGAGTACCAGTTTTTTAATGCTGTTTTATGTCGAACTTGCACTTCCTGTTTTTTTGCTGCTGACATTGATTCCGGCGGTGCGTCATACGAGTATTCGTATGGAACTGCCGATCCCGGTGGTGGAGCAGGGACAGAAAACGCCGGTAATGCTGCATGTGACTACCGGGGGATTCCCGATTGGCGGCAGGGTGGCTGTGCAGGTAAAGGGAAAGCTGCCTATGGGACAGAAGGATGAGAAGACCTGGTTTTATACAGCATTGGCAGGCAGCAAAAAGACAGCGAAGATCAAGGCAGAGTATCAGAGCAGATGTGTAGGCAGTATCCGGATGGAGATTAGCAGGGTCTGGTGCTATGATTTTCTGGGACTTGTGGCGCTTCCGTTGTCTGCAAAATACTGGAAAGCATTGGAACCGGAGACGCTGCTGGTACTGCCAAGGATCAGCGAGGTACCGGTGATGGTGAGCCGCCAGAGCCGTGATTTTGCCGGGGAAAGTGAGGAACATTCCAAAGAACGGGGAGGAGACGATCCATCCGAGGTGTTCCAGATTCGGGATTATCAGCCGGGGGACAAGCTGAGGAGTATTCACTGGAAGTTGTCGGCCAAGACAGAGGAAATGATGGTGAGGGAGCAATCCATGCCATTGGGGTGCCCTGTGGACTTCTATCTGGATCTCTATCAGCCGGCGGCCGTACATCGTAGAAAAGACGAAACACAAAGAGACAGTTATCTGCAGATTCTGGCGTCGGTCAGCCATTCTATGTCAGTAGAAGGATGCCGTCATCATGTGATATGGTTTGACAGCCGGACAGGTGACGTTTGCAGATATCGTATTGAAAATGAGGAAAATATATTTGAGATGCTGTTTCAACTGGGACAGCTTTCGGTATATCACGACAAAAAAGATCTGCAGGAGCTGTATCGTCAGAAGTATCATGAAACACCGGGGGTCACCTGTCTGGAGCTGACCACGGAACTGACACTAAAGAAAAACGGTGAGGTAGAAGCACGTTACAGCGGTGATGTTTCGGATATTGAACGCCAGCTGGGAGCAAAGGAGCTTGTGGTATAGTATGAAAAAACCATATATCTAAGTTTTTTCATACGGCAAATTTGTGCCTGCGGCTCCAAATTTGCAGGCTGAGAAAGAAATGGAGGATAGTGCGAAAAATAAATTTTTCGCACGGCAAATTTGTGCCTGCGGCCCAAAGTTTGCGGGCTGAGAAAGAAATGGGGGATTACTGTGAAAAGAAAACCGTTTATTATGCAGGGGATCTGTCTTTTCATGCTGCTTTTTGGAATGCATCTCTGTGTGTATTCTGCATTCCTGAAAGCAGGAAGTTTATATAAATTTGCGGTGGCACTGGCTGTGGCATCACTGTGGTTTTCCTTTCTGGCGGCAGCACCATTTCGCCGGATAGAATACCGCATGAAATATCGTTTCAAAATACCGGTGATCAAACATCCGGCAGCCGCTTTTCTTTTGATGCTTACATTGCTTGTATGGGGGATTTTGTCTATCCGATATATGGGACACTTGCAGAAGGATTTCGTGACATTGCGGGATGCGGTGGCATATCGGCAGAGTGTGTATTACTATCAGATGAAGGGAGCATTTAATCCCTATGAAGCATCTCGTCACGGAGCCAGTGGAACATGGCTTTTGCTGGATCTGGAGCTGTTGTCGGGACTTCTGATGTCCAGAGCCTTTGTGCACCGTCACGGAATGTTTCTGGGAACACTGCCACCGGCACTGCTGGTGGCAGCGGGGCTGCTTTTGGGAAAGACACCAACGATTCCGGCGATGATCCTGTTAATGGCAGGTATTTTAGGGGTGCAGATGTGCGTAGACGGGCATCATAAGGGCGGCTCCCGACATTTTCGTCAGATCAGTGTGGCCGGGGTGCGTCACTGGCTGTTTTATCCGGCGATGCTTATGTGCATACTGGCCATTTTCGGCGTGGGAGCCAGAGTTTCCATAGCCACGAAGGATAAAGCGTTACAGGGAGAGGAAAAGCTTTTAAAAGTGCAGCATAAGGCAGAAAGCGAAATTACGGATTTTGGCGTAAAGCTGGTACAGAAGCTGCAGGATCTGCTAGGGGTTGAGCAGCCGGGAATTATGACCAATTCTTCTCCGAATTACACAGGGAAAACGGTACTGACCATTACGATGGACGAGAAACCGGAGGAAGATATTTATCTGCGGGGCTTTATCGGTACCAAATACGAAAACGGTAAGTGGAGTAATCCAAGGAAGGATAAGCTCGACAGTTATTTTGATTCGGAGAAATGTTATCAGCTTTTTACACAGGATTATACGGAGTATCAGGTGTATTCCGTTGTTAATAAGAGTGACAAATCCCTTGATGATGTGTTAGAAAATTCCGAGAAGCTGGGAAAGAAAAATGCAGCTACAATGAAAATAGAATATGCAAAGGACAATAATACGACCTTTGCTTATTTTCCGTATTACTCGAAACTAAGCAATAAATCTATGGGAACTCTGATGCTGGATCACGACAGGGGATTCCGTCGAAGTGATGATGTTAAAAGCTATGAGATCACAACGCAGAAGACAGACAGGGAAACCTCATATATGATGGGAAATGCGGACCTGCTCCAGAAAGGATATGTCCCATATTATGAACAGGGTGACGAGGACAGCCCGGATGGTACACTCAACAGTGGAGATATGCTTTTTTATAATATGGAAGACGGATCTTACAAAGTAAGAAAAGTAACTACGGGGGATGCTGATAACCCGCTGATCGGAGGATCAAGCAATTATATACAGGTTTCAGACCGGAATCTTGGAAGATATTATCAGTATATTATGAATGAGGATCTGCAGCTTCCTCAGATGGGACTTTCTAAAACAAAGGCGCTTGCAAAGAAAATTCTGAAATACAATTATGTTACTTTGACAAGCAGTACAGATGAATCGTTTTATACTTCAACAGCCAGTGCTGTTATTGATGATCTGCGAAGTTATCTTGGACAGATTACAGAGTACAGCCAGCAGTTAAAGATGAAAGAAATCGGAACGGACTATGTGGAAAATTTTCTTTTCGTACAGAGGAAAGGATATTGTGAACATTATGCTACTGCCGGAGCAGTGCTATTTCGTGCTATGGGGGTACCTGCGCGATATGTATCGGGATATCGTGTGCCAGCGTCCGATTTTGTGGACAATGGGGATGGAACCTATACGGCAAAGGTGCCGGATCTGGAAGCCCATGCGTGGACGGAGGTTTATAGCTTAGGTGCAGGCTGGATCGTGGCGGATATGACGCCGGGAGCAGCAAGGGTCACAGGTTCTTCGTCTGATGGTCTGAATAATAATCAGGATCCGTCGTTAAATAAAAATGATACGGATGGGGATGATGCGTTTTTGCAAGATGATCCGGAGAGTACACAAAAGGCGGCTTCCGATACAGCAGAGCCGGAAGTGACCAGGAAACCGAAAAAAACGGACAAACCACAGGAGACAGACCTTCCGGATGATTCCGGTGATCTTTCTGAAAACGGAAAAGGAAACGGTGATGCCACTTCGGATGCCGGCGGCGGGGAAAAACAGACAAAGCATCCGGATGTGGTTTCGCCGGAGCTTAGGGCTGTTCTTATAAAAACAACGGTCGCTGCGGCAATCGTATTTGTAATCTGGCTGCTCTGGTACAGCCAGCGGCTTCATAGGAGACGCCGTCTGAAAAGATGCCATGGAGCAGGGGCATATCTGCTGGAGATGAACCGGCAGCTGGAACAGATGCTTCACTGCTGTGGCTTCGGCAGACCGGGACAGATGACAGATCAGGAATATATCCGACTTTTGGGACAGATCTATCCGAAGGGTCTGGAGGATGGATTGATTGAGAAGTATTATCGTCAGTTGGAGAAAGCACGCTTTGACAGGGAGAGTGGTACGAAGGAAGAGATTCGGGAATGTGTCCGTCTGATCCGTGGTGTTAAACGGGGGGCGGTTTCTTCGGCAAAGGCCCGGAGAAGAATTTATGCGGTTGTGATCCGGGGCTGGCAGCGGAAATAGATAAAAGGGCAAGACGCATGTTTTGCCTTTTTTGGTGTATAGGAAAATGCTCGTAGCGTAGAGGGAAGCCAACGAGAATTGCGAAGCAA
>ERZ779865.106-NODE-106-length-76066-cov-6.256292_pt1 | contig 76066 bp, 66 predicted proteins | sample MGYA00433088_ERZ779865 | MGnify/ENA primary metagenome ERZ779865 (study PRJEB29588, sample SAMEA2151703) | human gut metagenome | biome: human gut; feature: human-associated habitat; material: faeces | place: Denmark | collected 2008/2010 ... | reverse complement strand
ATGGTGCTACTATGTGTAAGAATCCATGGAGGTTTGGCAATGTTGCAGACTTTTGTTTCTTTTGCGGCATGGCGCGTCTGGGCTTGGCGGTCTTGGGACGAGCTTACATTGTCATGCCCGGATTTTTGAGGAGAATTCTCAAAAGAGGAAAAGGAATGATCGGTGTAGGCCATGAATGGGTCTGCACCGTTTTTTATTCTGAGAATCTCCTTGCACAACGACCGTTCATGTGATAAAATGAAAAAAATTGAAAAAGGAAGCGTTTGTTATGAGTGAAATAATACAGGAGAAGAAAAATAATTCCGAGGAATTTTATAATACGTGGAAAAAGAGCGAGGATGAATATCGACTGATTGCAGAGATGATTGAATTGAGGAAACAAAAGGGGATATCACAGACACAGTTGGCAAGAACGATTGGAAATAGACAACAGGTGATTTCGAGGATTGAGAAAAAAGAGAATTCTCCATCATTAAAAATGTTCTGTTGTATTTTAGATTCATTGGGATATGAGTTGAAAATTGTGAAGAAAAACTGAAACAGTTATAAACAGCATTAATTCCAGTTAGTGCTGTTTTTTGTTTGCTTGGATTTTTTCCTCGCAATTATTGTATTTACCCCCTGTTTTTGGTATAGTAATAGTGTGCGTTTTTGTAGCATGCGAAAGAAAAAATGGCAGTGAATACATGAGGTGTTACGGTGAAGGTAAATGTGTATTACGGAGGCCGGGGATTGCTGGAGGATCCAACACTCTTTGTAGTGGAGAAAATCATTCAGGTTCTGCAGGAGCTTCGGGTAGAAGTCACAAGATATAATATGTATGAAGATAAGTCGGGGATTGCAACACTTCCGAATACGTTGAAGGATTGCGATGGTGTGATTCTGGCAGCGAGTCTGGAATGGTTTGGCATTGGCGGCTATATGCAGCAGTTTCTGGATATGTGCTGGCTGTATGGTGACAAGGAGAAGATCGCGTCACTCTATATGATGCCGGTTGTCGTTGCAACGGCGTATGGAGAACAGGATGCAGAGCTGTCACTGCGAAAGGCATGGGATGTGCTGGGCGGCATTTCAGAGCCGGGAATCGCAACGTATGTGGATTCGACGGATGTGCTGGAGCAGGAAAGCCAGTATTTGAATCTGATTGAGAAAAAAGCAGAGGATTTTTACCGCCTGATCAATAAGATCTCAGATGCGGATATCGTGGACGGGGCAAGGGATTTCAGACTGATGAAGCGCAGCATGGTCGATGCAATCGTTGAGATGGGAGAGTACAACCGGTTTTCGAAAGGAATTTTCGGATGGATCGGTTTTAAGACATACTGGCTTCCATATGAGAATGTCAACCGTGTTGCAGGGGAGACAAAGTGGAATTTCTGGAAGTTATTTAAATATGCGATTGATGGGGTGATTAATTTTTCACAGGCACCGCTCTCCGTGGCATCCTGGTTTGGCATGTTCATGACATTTGTGTCTTTTGTGGCAGTGATATTTATCATTGTCCGTAAGCTGATCTTTGGTGATCCGGTAGATGGCTGGGCATCGACAGTGTGTATTATCACACTGATCGGCGGCATACAGTTGTTCTGCATGGGAATTATGGGACAGTATATCGCAAAGACATATCTTGAAGTGAAAAAAAGACCACACTATATCGTCTCGGACACAAACAGAGAGGGTATGGAAAAGGTGAAATAATATCATGAAACAGGAGATGAAGTATGAAAAAACAGGTATTGGCAATGATTATGGCGGTCTTTGTTACGGCGGGGACTGTACTTGCACCGGCAGAGACCGGTCTGGTCTACGCAGCAGAGGCGGCAGAAGAACAGGCAGAGGAGATCATCCCGGGAACTGAAACAGAGCTGCAGAGTGAAGCATCTGAAATTGAAGTATCGGAAGTAGAAGAAACAGAAGAGATCGAAGAAACAGAAGAGATCGAAGAAACAGAACAGATGGAAACGAAAACATCTGAACTCTCTAAAATGCCGACAGGTCTTTTGCCGGTAGAGGCAGTTGGTGACATTGCCTTGGACGAGGAGACGGCAGAGGGGGAAGAAACGGAAGATATTTCAAAATCATCCGCTGTTTATAACAATGACTGGGAAAAATACGGAAGTTATTATTTTTACAATCAGTTAAGCACGGATGGAAAAGCATTCTGGGATGCTTTAAATACGGTTTGTTTAAAATATATGACAACGCAGGCAGATGCGACAAAATATAACTATGGTGGAATGACATACTATCATGTTGATTTCGTGTTCAGCAATGCATTGTCATTGACGGATATGAATGATGTGTATCAGATTTTCCGGTATTCCAATCCACAGTATTATTTCCTCAAAGGTGCATATCGTCGAGCACAGAGAGCAAATGGCGCATATGGTATTGCACCCTGTGTCTATCCGGCATTTGCAGCCGGTGCATCGCGTGCAGGTGAAACCGGGAAAGTGCAGAGTCAGGCTGCAGCCTGGCAGAGTCAGATCGATGCCTGTGCCACAGACGCAGAGAAAGTAAAACTGATCCATGATCTGGTCGTTTCTAAAGTAGAATATAATCACACTTTATATAACACAGGTTTTGCAAATGAGGATAATGAATATTCACAGTCTGCATACAGTGTATTCTGTACGGATCTGACCGTGTGTGCAGGATATGCGCAGGCATTTGAAATGATGTGTAATGGTTCCGGCATTGATGCTGTTTCGGTGACAAGTGCTGATCATGAATGGAACAAAGTGCGTATCAATGATTCCTGGTACAATGTGGACTGTACCTGGGATGATGTGAAAGGCGGAATTTCTTATTATTATTTTGAACGCAGTGACTATTTTTATGATACAGATCCAATGGATGTATACAAAAACCATACAGAAGAATCAATCTGGGATGGATATCTTCCGGTGTGCGCAATAGACACGGGCGCAACCTCTACGGTACCTGGAACACTTCCGGCTGTCACACAGACAGCAGCGGAACCGGTTATTTCGGCATCGGTAAGAGGATCTTCCTATCAGGTAAATATCACATCTGCGACACCGGGAGCAACGATTTATTACACCACAGATGGAAGTGAACCGAATGAGGCTTACTCGAAAGGCACACGCTATACGGGGGCATTTACGGTTGCGGCAGGTAAGACATTGAAGGCAGTTGCAGTCTGCAACGGATATGCGGACAGCAGTGTGGCATCGATGACATTTGCAAGCCTGAAAACTTATAAGATTACATTTAAGAGCAACGGCGGCAAAGGAAAAATGAGCAGACAGAGTATTGCAAAAGGTGTTCCTACTGCGATTTCCAATAATAAGTTTTCCAAAAAATATTATACCTTTGCCGGCTGGAATACCAAGGCAAACGGAAAAGGAAAGACTTATAAAAACAAAGCAAATATCAAGCTCACGAAGAATATTACCCTGTATGCCCAGTGGAAACTTACAAAATATAAAATCACCTATAAATTAAATGGTGGGAAAAATGCCAAAAAGAATCCGACTGCATATACATACAAGACATCGACGATCAAACTGAAAAATCCGACAAAAAAAGGGTATGTATTTAAGGGATGGTACTTAGATAAGAAATTTAAAAAGAAAGTTACTGTTATCAATAAGGGAAGCAGTGGCAGAAAGACATTATATGCAAAGTGGAAAAAGAAGTAATTTATAAATTCCAATATTTTACCTTAAGATATTCTTAAAATATCAAAATTAGATGGTAAAAAAGTCGGAAAGAGTGGTATAATAACAAAAATAGTGCAAAAAGCACAAAATAATTACGTTGAGAGGTATTTAGTTTGAAGAAAAGAGCAATTTTAATGTTGACTGCGCTTGCAATGGCGGCATCCATGGCAGCGTGTGGTGGGAAAAAGACGGACGAGGCTGCTGCTGAGCCGACAGAAGTTCTTGAAACAGAAGCAGGAACAGAAGTGGCAGAGACGGAGACAGAGGAAGTTCTTCCGGAGGGAAAATACCGCAGTGAACTTACAAACGAGATTATTGATGATGATATTAAAAACCAGAGACCAATCGCAGTCATGGTGGATAACGAGTCTATCGCACTTCCGCATTATGGTCTGACACAGGCAGATGTGGTGTACGAGATGATGAACAGTACATTGAATGGCAGGATTACCCGGTTTATGGTACTGGTAAAAGACTGGGAGGAGATCAAACAGCTTGGAAGTATCCGAAGCGTGCGCCCGACGAATGTTCTGATCGCATCAGAGTGGAATGCAGTCATCTGTCATGATGGTGGTCCATTCTATATTGACCAGTATATGGCAGATCCGAGTGTGGATAACTTTAGTGGAACATTTTCCCGTGTTGATAACGGCAAGTCAAGAGAATATACAGAATACATTTTGCCGGGTGATCTGGATAAGAATTTTGAGAACAGTGGTGTGTCGAAAGAATATACTTCTACCTATGAGGGAGCACATTACCAGTTTGCAAATGAAAAAAATCCGATAGATCTGTCTACAGCATCCGATGCAATCGATGCAAAAACTGTCGATCTTCCGTTCCCGCATAATAAATCCATCTTAGAGTATAATGAAGATGACCAGTTATATTATTACTCTGAGTATGATAAGCCACATGTAGATCCGGGCAATGACAATAAACAGCTTTGCTTTAAGAATGTCTTGATCCAGAGTTGTCTTTATACACAGTACGATGAGCACGGTTATATGATTTTTAACTGTATTGGCAAGGATATCGGATATTATGTGACAAACGGAAAGGCAATTCCTGTTACGTGGACGAAAGAGTCGATGACTTCCCCGACCCGTTACTATGATGCAGATGGCAATGAGATCAAGATCAATACAGGTAAAACATATGTTGCGCTTGTACCGACAGATGACTGGGAAGATCTTGTAATTAAATAAAAGTGATGATAAAAAGATTCGTGCTCCATTTTTGAGGTGCGGATCTTTTTTTCTTTTAAAATGAAAGATTTTGCGGTAAAATAAATAATATGTGTTGTCGGAAAAGGAAATGTCTGGTTCCGGCAGGAATGTGCAGAAAAACGGAGAAAATGCAGTGGGAAAAAAACAGTCTGGAACAGAAAAAGAGTATACGGTATGGCAGATTATACGGGAAAATTTGAAAGTATGGTGGCTGATCCTCATAGGAGCACTGGCAGGAGCACTCCTTTTGGGTGGATATAAATATTACGCAAACCATTCTTTTATATCCGGGAAAAATTATGAGTATGATTACCGTGTGATGGCATCCCTGTTTGTGGAAGAATATAGCAGTGAGAGTACCGCAGAGCGTGTCGGGACAGTGATCAGCATAGCGGGCAGCCGCAGTACCTATGAGAAAATGAAACAGTTAAGCGGATACGATCTGGAATATCTTGCTTATCAGGACATGTTTGACTTAGAGCAGGGAGAATCTTCGGATGTGATCACAGTACATGTAAAATATCCGAGGACTTACGAAGATTTTTCATTGGAAAATGAGGACGATGCCCTGGAATTTGCAGGATATCTGTTAGAGGCGGTCAGGGATACCGTGCAGGATCATATCGGAAAAAACGGAGTACATATGCTAGACGAGCCGTATGTTGCCGATGCACAAAAGAGATATCTTGCCTATGCACCAACGCTGCGCGAGTTTAAACAGGAGATTGCAAAAGCGGCAGTTGCAGGCGCATTTTTCGGAATGATCATAGAAGTGGCAGTTTATGCAGGCGTACAGATGTCTGGAAAAAAGAACGGAATACAGAGGGATAATTTATGAGCACTGTGCGTACATTTTTTAAAAATGCAGACTGGAAGCAGATCGGAGTGGTCGCGTTTTATGCATATTTTGCGATCAATATACTGATGAAAGCATTCTCCTACGATCATGGCGATAATATCTACAAATGGTTTTTCTATACGGCATTGATCTTCTGGGGCATAAAAATGATTACGACGACTTATACCATGCGGGAAATTTTCTGGATCGCTGCCATGTTTGGAATCGGCGTGATGCTTTCCGTGATTGCAAAGCAGAATATGTGGCTGCTTACGATCATGACAGTTGTGGCAATGAAAAACTGCCGTTTTTCTGTGATCACACAGATTGCGGTATGGCTCCGTGCGGCAGGCGTGGTGATACTGGTGGGCGGTTCGCTGCTTGGAATTTTTAATATCGGGGAGCAGACAAAACTTGACTCCGGCTATGTGGAGCAGCATGTATACGGATTTGCGATGGGAGAACCGAATACGGCATTTCTTACGGTGTTTTTAGCACTGCTTCTGGTATTATATTATAATTATGAAAAACTGAATGTCATGTGGTGCGGTGTGACAGCACTGATTGCACTTTTCTTTTATAAGGTGACATTTTGCAGAACGGGAGTGCTGGTATTTTTTTTCTGCTGGGCACTGATCTTTTTTGAAAAACTGGTCAAAAATAAAAAAATAAAGGCACTTCTTGTCTGTTCAGTGCCGGTCGGAGCAGTATTTTCCATGGTTACAACGATTTTTTATAATGGAAATCATGCGCTGCTTTATAAGATCAACCATCTGGTTTCCGGAAGAGTATATATCATGAATACTTATTTTAAGGATCAGGGATTGTCATTGCTGCCGCGGACGCAGGAGATTTTCTACACCAGCTATCACGGATTGATCGATAACAGCTATATGCATGTGACGTTTTATGCAGGGATTCTGGTTGCGGCATTGTTTTTTTGGCTGATCATGAAAACGATGTTTAAACTATACCGGATGGAGTGCTACAAAGAGCTTGTGATGATAGGAACGCTGGCATTGTATGGCGTGTTAGAGCAGTTTGTATTAAACGGGTTTATGAATATCTTTATACTTTTGTGCGGAATTTTATTGTATCCGGATATATTGGAGGAAAAACATGAAAAATAAGATATATGTATTAAATCAGCGGCAGGATGAGACTTATGATGCTGCAGGGAAAGCCATGCGCGACGTCTTTTCTGTGCTTTTGGACAAGCAGGCAAAGATCATCTGGAGTGTTCCGAAGCACTGCAGTAAATATGTAAAATTGCTGGATCTGCCGTATCTGATCCTGTTTATGCTGTTTTGCGTAAAAAAAAGTGACAGCGTATTTTATTCGATACCGGAAAATCATTTGAAAATACGACTGCTGAAAGCAGTGCAGCGCATCAAAAAGTACCGCATCATCTGTTTTATTAACGATCTGAATGCATTTCGCTATGATGGACAAAATGATGGAAACTCCGGTGAAGTGAGGGCACTTGCGGCGGCAGATAAAATTCTTGCACCCAATGTCAACACGATCGCCATGTTAAAGAAAAATGGGATCACATCGGACATGATACCGGTCGGAATCTGGGATTACCGGATGGATCAGACACAGATCGATAAAATCCATGAAATATCGCATGCACACAAAAAAGAAAATGCAGTAAAAATTGCATTTGCAGGCAATCTCAATAAATCAGAATTTCTATCAGTGATGGAGATTCCTTCTGATGTGCAGCTTGAATTGTGGGGAAAACTTGATAAAGAGCGTGAAAAAACACTTACATCCGGCTGTCACTATCACGGTATCTTATCTTCTGATGAGATCCCGTTTGCAGTTGGTGCGATGGATTACGGACTGGTCTGGGACGGAAGCGGAAAAGATGAGATCGAAGGCGGTCTGGGTGAATACCTTCGATACAACAATTCCCATAAATGCGCACTCTATCTTGCCTCCGGGCTTCCGGTTATCGTATGGAGCCAGTCCGGCATGGCGCACTTTGTCAAAGAACATGCCTGTGGCATCACGATCGACCGCCTCAGCGACTTAGATCGGGCACTCCATGATGCAGACTACCCAAAACTGAAAGAGGCAGCGCTTGCAGTCGCACCGAAATTGTGGGACGGCTATTACTTAAGCAAAGCGATAGATGCAGCCTGCGAGTAAGGTTTACATTTACACACAAAGGAGAAAAAGTTATGAAAAAGAAGTATTACCTCGAAGCCGTCCGCATCCTTGCAATCCTGATGGTCATGTACAATCATTCTGCAGCATTTATGTCATTTTCAGACCGGAGTGGTGTAGAATATGCCGTATCTTTCCTGTTTTCCATGGTATGCAAAGGCGCAGTACCACTGTTTTTTATGGTATCCGGCGCACTTTTGCTTGGAAAAAATGAGAGCGGAAAAGACTTATTCAAAAAAAGAATTCTTCGCATAATTTTAGTGATTGTGCTGTTTTCTTTTCTGTATTATCTGAAACTGGTGTTAAAAGGAGAGCGTCCGTTTGCACCGTTTTCGTTTTTACTGTCACTGCCATCCGATCTTGTATACCTGCCATATTGGTTTTTATACAGTTATCTTGGTGTACTTACCATTTTGCCGATTTTACGTCCGCTTGCACAGAACATGTCAAAAAATACGTTTTGGTATCTGATCATTTTACAGATACTGTTAGATAGCTTGAAACCGACAGCCTGGATATTGTGGGGATATGGACTCTGTGGTTATTATAATTTTAGCGGGCTGTTTCAGTATGTCATCTTTTATCCGCTGATCGGATATGGGTTAGACCAGTATTTCAGTGAAAAAAAATTTGTCACACCGCAGAATATCGCAAGGAACCTGTTTGTGATCGTTGCAGCAGTCCTCACGCAGAAGATGGTATACAAAGATTACCTTTCCGTCGGAAACTACCAGGAAGTATACCTTGGTACCTGGCTGTCTGTTCCGGTCATCGTACTCTTCTTAAATGCAAAACTTCTGTTTCAGGAAGAACGTCTGTCTGAACGCGCGAAAAAAGTCCTTTCCTGTGTCGGAAGCTGTGTATTTGGCTGCTATTTACTGGGAGGATTTATAGGAACTGGAGGAAGATTAGATATCATTGCCAACACATTAACCCCTGTGACCGGGATGCTGCCGGCGTATATCATTGAGATTGTAATCGCGTTTGGTATCCAGGTGGCGGTGACAATGGTGTTAAAGAGGGTGCCGGTGTTCCGGAAGCTGTTGTAGGGAAAATAAGGATTGGATGTTTGGAACAAAAGGTGTGCCGGGGGTTAGTGAAGGGCAAATTGCACAAAGCGCAGGTTCATTCATAAACACCGAAAACGTGCTTTTTCGTAACTTTAAATAAAAATTAACCAATAAAATATGTGAGTAATCTTTGGACAACACCTCTCACTACATTCACGATCCACATCACCACACGATCAACCACATTCACGATCCAAGGTTCCAGCCGTCTAACCGTCGCTTTCCGCACCTCATTCAAAAGGCATGCAATCACCATGATCGCAAGCACATAACCGACTGCGAGGAATGCTAAAAACCACGATTCGGCATACGGTTTAAAATCAATCCATTTTAACAGAAACGTCTGTACTGTTCCATCTAACACATAGACCGCAAGCACATTTCCGGCAGCCCGGTTGATAAAGCGGCTGTGGAAATTGATTTCACGGAACAGCAGCAAAATCATCACAGAGCCGAAGATAATGAAGATCGAGCAGTCCCGGCAGAAAGTCGTGTAAAGTTTTCCGCGGAGAAACGTAAGCGTGCTGTCTGCAAGAAAAATAAAACCAACGCTGACAAGCAGTCCAAGCAGCAGACGATGGATATTGTGGCTGTGGTTGTGATACAGCGCAAGGTAGCGTCCGAGCAGATAGATCATAACCATGTGGACAAGCCCTTTCCCGCCGTCCTGCATAATCTCAAAAAATCCGAAAGTCGGAATCACGGAAAAAAGAAGCAGCAGAACCGCAAGCAGCTTTTCAAAGGCAGCTTGCGACAGTTTTTCCGGAATCTGGTTTAAAAATGGTGCCAGAAAACACAGGAAAAAATAACAGCTGATAAACCAGTAATATCGGGAGATTACCGGAATGCAGGATTTGATCAATGCTTTTACGCCAAAATTTCCAACGGCAACCGTACCGAAGATTGTAAAAAAGATGATCATCAGATCAAGCCGGATCAGCTTCTTGAAATCAAAACGGATGCCAAAATAGCCGGAGATCAGGATAAAACAGGTGACTCCCATGTTAAAGATGGAATTGACCAGCACATGAATCTCTGTATTAAACAGCGATACAGAAGTGTCAATCCCACCGAAAGTGTGCATCATCAGGATGCCGAAAATACATAATAAACGCAACAATTCAAAATTGGAAGAACGTTCTTTTGACATAATATCTCCATTCTTGCGCTGTTTTTTGCGCATCTTTCGTTTGTGCGTAAGCACAAATCCTGCGTGGGTCAGGCATTTTTGCTGCGTTTGATCTTTAGTTTCTGCTGCCATTTTGTGTTGCCGTGTTTGATGTCCGCAAGTTTACCGCGGCATTTTAACATGTAGGTCACGAATTTGGCATGTGCAGAATAGGACTGGTTTTCATAGATACCTTCCATAAATATTTTTGTAATATCGACAAAGTGAAGATTTAAAAACCAGGTCTTTTCGTGGCCGTCGATCGTATAGCAGTACGGTCTGCCGTTTTCCCATTGCAGATTTTTTACACCCAAACGTTTGATATATTCATACTGGTGTTCTAAATAACCGGAGGATTCGCCGACAGAATTATCAAATACAGCATGGTTTGCATCATCTTTTAACAGATTTAAGTATTCGCCTTCCGGAAGAGAAGATACCCAAAGGTGCAGCAGTGCCATCTCTCCGACACCGCCGTACATACCAAACTTGCGGTGGACATCCCACTTTTTCATCAGGATATCTTTGTGATTTGCATACATGTCAATGCAAAAATCGGTAAATTCACGAAGTCCCTGTGTAGTAAAATAGGAAAATCCGGCGCAGGTTTTCCATTTTAATCCATTACCCTTTTCAAGCATTGCAAAATCCTGCAGGAGAGGTGTCTCGGCAGCTACTTTGCAATGACGGAACGGTTCATACTCACTGACATTTAAGTAAAGCAAAACGTCACTGTCGATGATGACACATTCTTCAAAGGAGTTGCGCTCTAAATACTCTAATATAAGGAAGAAACGTTTGAAGATTCCCTCTGCCCATGCGGTCGGGTAGGTGGAAAGATTTTCAAAAACAGCATGGAATTTCTTCCATTTTTCAGTGATGAAATCATTGGCATTGTGCCAGTCATCGCACCATGCTTTGTTGTATTCATCGCCTAATAAAACGACTTTTTCATTGTATTTTTTTGCCTGTGCGATACAGTATTTTAAATATTCCTGGTTCTTTTTCCCGGCAGCCTGTGCTTTTTCTCCGGTTTCATGATGAACCATAACAGGAATGATCTGACTCATAATAGTTTTCTCCTTTATTATTCTTTTTTCCAGTAGGTGCCGCCCTCCACGTCGCCGCTTCCGGTTGGAACTTCGCTTGCCATCGGATAATGCCAGTAATCATTGTACATGGCAACGATATCCGGTTCTTCTTCATCCCAGCGTCGGCCTTTTAAACCAAAGAGAATCTGTAGGCATCCACCAAGGTGGATCGCCTGTTTCCCCATCTTTTTGATATGGGCAGCTAACGGATAACCATAGGCGCCACAGCCGAGCAGGGCGATGTCAAAGTCGATTTTTTCACATTCTTTGCACATATAATCAAGTGCGTCAAACCATGTGCCAAAACGCGGATCCACAGCACTGCCCGCGGTCTGCACCGCTTTTAAGGTTTTTAGTTCAAACTCCGGTAAAATGTCTTTGCCCGGAAAGAGTTTGTCAAAGTGCCGGTACTGTGTTTGAATTGATTCCTCAAAAGGATGGACAACAAGTACCTTTTTTCCGGCAAGTGCAGCGGACCATGGGTGATTGCTGCGCCATGGCTCTAAGGAGATCAGCCGGCAGGTTGCACTTAAATCTTTACAGTATTTGCGGATATAATAATCTTCGCAGGCATTCTGCCACAGCCCTAAGATATCGGTCTGTCTGCAGGCATCTTTCATGACATCGTTAAAACGAGGCAGAAGAGAAGTATCGTTTGGAAAAAAACCCGCGCAGGTAAAAAGCTGTTCACAGGCTTTTGCCTTTTTGTTTTCGAGATGAAATTCGGCAACGCGCATATTGAAAAGTTCAACAGCACCAAAGCGTCCCATCATAAATGGTTTGCCGGATTCAATCAGGTTTGCGGTATATTGATTCAGGGCATCCGTATCGTAAAACGGTTTGCCGACATAATGCTGATAAAGAAAATCTGGGTCGTGCGCTGCCTGCCGCAGTTTGTTGCGCAGACAATATTTTAACTGATAATAAGAGGCTCCAAGGATTGTACCCATCTTAAGAACACTCCTTTCTGGTTGCAGTACATAGATATAAACATCATAAACAATGCTTTCTGTGGTGTCAAGGAAAATGGATATGGCGCAGTGAATCTACTGTTTGACACTTCCTATATATTTTTGATACAATAAAAGGTAATGAAAGTTGAGAAAATAACAATAATTTGGAGGATTTATGAAAACGATCAAATGGAAGACGCCGGAGCAGTATCTGACGGAGTGGTACCGGAATCTCTCTGGTGCAGTGAAAACAGCTTTTTATGCTGCGTTTGTGCTGGGGCTTGCAGCGCATTTATACCAGTTCACCAATAAATTATACAATTATGATGAACTTGCCAATACGCCGGGAGGCATTGGTCTTAGCACAGAGCAGGGAAGGTGGCTGTTAAACTGGATGGGACGTTTTATGCGTTCTGTGTTTGGAGGTTCGTATTCGCTTCCTTTCTTTAATGGAATATTTGCATTATTGTTTCTTTCAATCTCGGCAGGGATGGTTGTTTCTATTTTTAAGGTGAGAAACCGTCTGACGGCAGGTTTGATCGGCGGGCTGATGACTGTATTTCCGGCAGTTGTGTCCATGTACTTTTTCATGTTTCTGGCACTCTACTATGCAATCGGCATTTTCTTTAGTGTATATGCGGCATATCTGGTGGTAAAATATCCGAAAAGTATTGTTGGGAATATCGCTGCAGCAGTCCTTATCATGTGCTCGCTGGGGGTATATCAGGCATATTTTCCGGATACGGTATGCATTCTTCTTATGGTAGTAATCTTAAAGGCAGCGTTTGGCGGCATCCGGGATCAAAAAGACTGGAAAGAGTTTTTCCTTATGATCGCGCGTTTCCTGGCTGTCATGGTGGCAGGCATTGTAATTTATTTCCTTGCAAACAAAGCGGTGCTGGCTGTCACACATGTACAGCTTACCAGCTACCAGGGCGGAGATACGATGGGAAAGATCACTTTTGCACAGCTTATCGATGCAGTAAAACATTGTTATACATCATTTTTTGACCTTGGATTCTCCGATGTCATGGGGATCAATTATAACCGCACCGTAAAACGTCTTGTAAAACTTGTATGGGTTTTATTTGCTGCTGGCACGGGTGCTTATCTGGTATTAAGAAAAAAAGAGTATATCAATAAGGTAATCGTTTTGTGTGGCATGCTGGTATTTCCGGTGGCAATGTTTCTGATCTATGTGATGGCACCAAATTCTTACTGTTATACACTGATGGCCTACTCAGTTGTATTTTTCTTTGTATTTTTCCTTTTGTGGATGGATGCATGTTTTATGAATCTGAAACTGAATATGCCGGTAAAGAGCATTACAGGATGGGTGTCTGCACTGCTTACGACAGCAATTGTTATTGTATTTATCTGGTATGCAAACGGCAATTATATGGCACTTGAGTATACGAAATATCATGATTTTTCCTATGTACAGACACTGATTACACAGATCAAGAGCGTGGAAGACTATTCAGAGGATATGCCGGTGATTGTGGTCGGCACACAGATTTCAGACAGTACGAACGGCATGGGAAGTCTGATCGGTGATACTTTTATCGTTGGAGGAAAGGCAGATTCCAATTTAGGATACAATTCCTTACTGTATCTGATGTCCGATTATCTTGGGTTTTCTCCTTATTATGGAAACTATGAGGAGATCCAGAACTGGATGCAGAGAGAGGTTGTCAAGGAGATGCCGTCCTACCCGGCAGAAGGATCAATTCAGGTAATTGACGATACGATTATTGTAAAACTGTCTGATTACGAAATCAATTAAGGAACGATTGGATGAAAAAGTATTTATATCTTATGAGAGTACATCATTATATCAAAAACATACTGATTTTTATGCCGTTGATCTTCAGCGGAAATCTGATGGACCGGCGGAAGTTTTTAGCGACATTACTTGGAATGATCGCATTTTCCTTAGTCACATCGGCTGTCTATATCATCAATGATATCAGGGATGCCGAGAAGGATCGAATGCATCCGACGAAGAAGAACCGTCCGATTGCATCCGGTGCGGTCACACCGTTTCATGCAGTGATACTGATGGTGATCATTCTGATCGCTGCGGTCGTACTGCTTGTGGTGTCGGATGCGACGGCAGGCAGCTATGCGCTGGTATTTTTATATTTGTTTATCAATGTTGCATACAGTATGGGATTAAAAGATGTGCCGCTTTTGGATGTGACGATCCTTGCATCCGGTTTTTTGCTGCGCGTACTGTTTGGCGCTGTGTTGACAGGGACAGAAGTTTCGGAGTGGCTGTACCTGACCGTGCTTTCCGGTGCGTTTTATTTCAGTCTTGGAAAGAGACGCAATGAACTTCAGAAGAAAAAAGACGGTGATACCCGCAAAGTGCTTAAGTATTATACGAGAGATTTTCTCGATAAAAATATGTATATGTGCCTTGCGCTGCTTAATACATTTTATGCATTATGGTGCAAGGATATTACCAATGCAGGACTGGAATATGCGATGTGGACAGTGCCAATCGTAATTTTGATCTGTATGAAGTACAGTCTGACTGTGGAAGGCAATTCGGAGGGCGATCCGGTGGAGGTTCTTTTGCATGATAAAGTATTGATGGCACTTTGTGTTGTCTACGGCATTGTGATGGTTGCCATGCTTTATCTTGGAGTATAGTAAAAATAGCGCAGAAATGAGGATTTTTATGAAGCGAGCATATAAATTTTTCTGGATCATCCTGATCGTGTTGATTCCGCTTGTTCCGCTGTCCGGGTGGAATTACAGTGTGGATGTCAGTGATGTCGGATTTAATCTGAATCAGTACCGGTTTTGTTTTACAGATATGGACAGCACTTATCTGCCTTTATTTTTGACAAATATTTTAGGCGGTGTTCTGTTAAAATTGGTTGGGGGACTGCATATTCCGGCATATATCGGTATGGAGTTTGCATGGGCGGCGGTATGCCTGTATCTGTGTTTTTTATCTTACCGCATTTATCAGAGATACCGCAATGATGTGCTGGTTCTTCCGGCGCTTGCTTTTGCCATGGTGCTTGCAAAATGCAATTTTCATTTCTTTATCTATAATACGGCAGTGGCATTTATGGCACTGACGGGATTGTATTTTCTGATCCGGGCGGTCAATGACAAAAAGTCCGGAATGCTTTTTTTTGCGTCAGCACTTTTTATGCTGGCTGCTTTCTGTAAAATATCTTCCCTGTTACAATTCGCAGTGTTTGCCGTACTTTTCTATGACTTTTACCGGAAAAAAGATGTGGCATATTTTGCGCGTCAGGTGTTGTGGTGCGTGGCGGGCGTTTTGTGCAGTCTTGCGGCAGGGCTTTTTCTCATGTATAAAACATGTGGGATCGGCACTTATTTTCAGATGGTTGCGGACATGTTTCTCTATGCGGGAAATTCTAACGACGGGCATACGATCGGCAACATGGTCGTGATCAATTTAAAAGGTACGGTAAGGGGACTTATACTGCTTGCTGTTTTGTATGTTATTTATCTGGTGGCAAAAAAAGTAAAGCGTATTGCACCAGTCATTGGTTATGGTATGATTGCGGCTATAGTGCTTTTACTGGCAGGTGCACTTTTCGGGGCTGATCGTATGGCAGGACTGTCCATCGTATATCGCGTGCTTGGCGATTATCTGAATGCAGTGGCAGTGATCAAGGCGATGGTTTATGTGTGCGTGATCCTGATTTTAAAAGACAAAGAAGAGTCAGAGGAGTTTAAAGTGCTTGCGCTTGCATCATTTGCGCTTGCGCTGTTAATGCCGATCGGTTCAAATGTCGGGATTACGCATCTTTGCAACGAAGCATTTTTTATACTTCCGTACATTGCAGTCAGCATCGGAAAACGGATGAAACAGACGCAAAGACAAGGGAAAGCGATAGAGGCAAAAGGAAAACTGCCAGATGTTACAAATACAGGATGTCTCTTAACGGTTGTTTGTGTGGCATGGTGTGTGCTATTGATTGTCGCCCAGAGTTTCTATATGACCAAGGCATACTTAAAGGATACAGAGCCACAGCAGCAGTTTGCATTAGAAGAATTAAGAGGGATAAAATATGATGCTGATATCGTACAGCCGATGGAAGAAGTGACAGCTTTTATAAAAGCTTACGGAACGGATGAAGATAAAATGGTCACTTGTGGAGCAATCCCTCTGATGCACTATCTGACTGGAAAGGCACCTTATGTTACAGGGTGCGGCGGCTGGATCGAGACAGACTACATCACAGCGGAGGAGATCGGAGAACAGCTTGAGGCATCCACAGGCTCCGACAGCGGGAAAGAGACAATGCCGCTTGTGGTCTTTACCAAAGATGCGTTGGGTGAGCGGTCACAAAAAACGGATGTGGTTTTAGCATTTGTGGAGAAATATGCCTACCGGCAGGTGTTTGCAAATGAGGAATATGAAGTATATGCAAAAGAAGAATAAAGACGGCGGATCACGTCTTAATAACAAATAAGTACCAGACATTACGGAAAAATGGTGAGGTAACAGAGGAATGATAGCAGTAAAAATTGGAGATGGGATGGGAAACCAGCTTTTTAATTATGCCTGCGGTTATGCACAGGCGAGGCGGGAAAACGATTCTCTGCTTCTTGATATCTCAGAATGTGATAATTCTACATTGCGGGATTTTGAGTTGGACAAGTTCAATCTTAAGTATGATAAAAAAGAATCATTTCCAAACCGGAATTTAGGACAGAAGATTTACAAGAGCGTCAGACGTGCGTTAAAATATCATGTGATCAAAGAGCGTGAGGTATATCATAACCGCGATCACAGATATGATGTGAATGATATTGATCCGGGTGTATATAAGAAAAAATTGATACGCGATAAATATCTGTACGGCTATTGGCAGCATCTTGCCTATTTTGAGGATTATTTAGATGAGATCACCGCGATGATGACACCGGCGTATGAACAGAGTGAAACGGTAAAAAAACTTTTGGAAGAGCTGAAAAGAACGCCGACCTGTGCAGTGCATGTCAGAGGCGGGGACATTGTAGGACCTGCAGGGATTTATTTTAAACATGCCATTGAGCGGATGGAACAGGAAAAGCCGGGTGTCCGCTATATCGTATTTACCAACGATATGGAGCGCGCAAAAGAAGCACTTGCGACAGAGAACAGGCTGGAATTTGCCGCACAGATGGGGGATTTTTCGGATGTGGATGAATTTTTCCTGATGGCAGCCTGCCAGAATCAGATATTGTCAAACAGTACATTTTCGACGTGGGCAGCGTATCTGAACCAGAATCCGGATAAGACAGTTATTATGCCGGATGATCTGTTAAGTGAGCGGATGCGTCAGAAGAACTGGATAATTTTAAAGTAAGAAAGGCAAAAGAATGAAAGATTTGGTAAAGAGTGTATTAAAAGTTTTTGATGGAAAGCAGAAGCGCAAGCTTGTCGGGATGATGTTTTTAATCCTGATCAATTCCGGTGTCAGCCTGCTTGGTGTCTCTGTGTTATCCCCGTTTATCACAGCGGTGATGAACCCGGAAGAGTTGTTGAAAAATGATATCATACGTTCCGTTTATGATATGTTCCACATGCAGAATACCAATCAGCTGATCACGCTGCTTTCTGTGCTGATTATTGTTGTGTATATTGCAAAAAATGCGTTCATCATTTTTATCAATAATATGCTGTACTGTTTTTCCTATTATGGAAAGCGTGAGATGCAGGACCGCATGATGAAATATTATATCAGCAGGGATTATACGTTTTTCTTAAACCACAACAGTGCAGAGCTGATGCGTGATATCAATACAGACCCGGAGATGTTTTATGCAGCAGTGTTAAATATGCTCCAGCTTGCATCAGAACTCTGTGTCAGCCTGATCCTTGTCGGATATCTTTTAGTGAAAGATGCACTGCTTACCTTAGGTGTTGCGTTTGCAATGGTCGTTATGGTATTTATCTTTATGAAAAAACTGCGCCGTACCTTAGCGCGTTTCGGTGATGACAGAAGAAAATATAATGCAAATATCCTGCAGTGTATGCAGCAGGCATTCGGCGGCATCAAAGAGATCAAGATCGCAAACCGCGAAGCATATTTTGAGGGCGAGTTTGTAAAGCAGAACGGTCTTTATACTTATGTGATCAAGCAGAACTCTTTCTTAAGTTCTATCCCGAAACCGATCATGGAAGCTCTCTGCATCACAGGACTTATGGCAGCGATCATCGTCCGCATCAACGCGACATCCACAAGCCCGGAGCAGTTTGTAGGTACACTTGCAGTTTTTGCTGCAGCAGCATTTGCCCTGCTCCCATCTGCAAATAAGATGTCCGAGTATTTAGGCTCGATCATCCATAACGGTGTTGTCATTCATAAGATCGGCGAGGAGTACGGTGCGATCCGTGACATGGAGATCCAGACAGAAAAAGAAGAAAATTATAAAAAAGTAAACTTAGAAAAAGAAATCAAAGTGGAAGATATGACATTCCATTATCCGGATACCGAGGATGCGGTATTAGTGCATGTCAATGTGACAATCCCGAAAAACAAGTCTGTTGCATTTATCGGACCGTCCGGTGCCGGAAAGACCACGATGGTCGACCTGATCCTTGGCGTGTTAAAGCCACAGGCCGGAAAGATTACGGTAGACGGCATGGATATCAAAGAATCTTACCGCGGATGGCATGATAAGATCGGCTATATCCCACAGACGATCTACATGTTAGATGACACGATCCGCAATAATATTGCATTTGGAAAGACAGAAGGCATCGATGATGCAGATATCTGGGCTGCTTTAAAACAGGCACAGTTGGATGAATTTGTAAAATCTCTTGACGAGGGCTTAGATACCATGATCGGAGAGGCGGGTGTCCGTCTATCCGGTGGACAGCGCCAGCGTATCGGTATTGCGCGTGCACTTTACCGCAGACCGGAAGTATTAGTGCTTGATGAGGCAACTTCCGCGTTGGATACGGAGACAGAGGCTGCCGTCATGGAAGCAATCGACAGCCTGCAGGGTAAGATGACAATGCTGATTATTGCACACCGTCTGTCCACGATCAAAAACTGTGATATGGTATATCAGGTAGAAGGCGGCAGTGTGACAAGGAAAGAAAAGGAAAGCGTATGAGTGAACCGATGATAATCATAGAGCCGTGTGCAGGGCTTGGAAACAGACTGCTTGGTCTGGGTTCCGCCTATGCAGTGGCAAAAAAATTAAACCGGAAATTAGTCGTGATGTGGAAACGCGAAGTTGGATGCAATATCCGTTTCTCGGAATTGTTTGATCTTCCGTTTGATGTGGTGGAGATCAGCGAGAACGGTTTGAAAAAAGAGCCGGTGGCACAGATTCTTGGAGACCGTGCCAAAAAGAAATGGAGAAATTTGGCTGACCGGTTCTTAGAATGTGACGATGTGGAGCGGATCAAAGAACAGGAAGGGTATGAGGGATTATTTCATCTGATCGAACAGACCCCGGTCATTTATTTAAAAGCGTTTGGACCGGTCTGTGAAGTGAATGCAGAGAGTTATTCTTTTGTAAAGCCAAGCAAAAATATTGAAGAAAAAGGTGACTATCTGTTCCGGGAATTAGATGAACATTGTGTGGGGGTGCATGTGAGAAGAACCGACCACACAGAGGCGATTGCAAACAGTCCGTTAGCTTTGTTTGCAAAGCGTATGAAACAGGAGTTGGAAGCAGATAAAGACACCAGCTTTTTTGTGGCAACGGATGACAAAGAAGTGCGCAGGGAATTAAAAGAATTACTGCCGGATACAAAGCTGATCTTCCCGCAGTCCGATGTGATCGACCGCGATTCCAAAGAGGGGATCGAGGAGGCATTTGTGGAGATGCTCGCGTTATCAAAGTGCAGAAAAATTTTAGGAAGTTATAACAGTACATTCAGCTTACTTCCGTCATATATCGGCAATATACCGCTTGAGACGGTGCGCCGGAAGGAATCATAAATATCGGCCAAGATGTTTACAACATGAAAATGACAGGAAGAAAAGTAACAGGGGAAAAATATGGAACTGAAAACATGTAATATTTTAGGACTTGATATTCTCGTCACAAATATGAAAAAGACTGTCAGTTTGATCGAGCAGAATATCGAACAGCTGCGGGGAAAATATATCTGTGTGGGAAATGTGCACACAACTGTGATGGCGCATGACGATCCACAGTACCATACCGTGCAGGCGAGTGCCGCATTTGTGCTGCCGGATGGAGGACCGCTTTCCGGTTACAGCAGGAAACACGGATTCCCAGAGGCGAAGCGTGTGACGGGACCGGATCTGATGCTCGCATTATTTGCCCGCGATAACGGACTGAAACACTATTTTTACGGGAGCAGCCAGGAGACGCTTGCACTCTTAAAAGAAAAATTAGCAGAGCAATATCCGCATCTAAATGTTGTGGGGATGGTATCACCGCCATTCCGTGAACTATCTGAGGAAGAAGATAAAGAGATGGTGGCTCAGATCAATGCGTCGGACGCAGATATCATCTGGGTGGGACTTGGAGCACCGAAACAGGAAAAATGGATGTATGCACATAAAGACCGTGTAAACGGCGTGATGATCGGCGTTGGCGCAGGATTTGACTATCACGCAGGCAATATCAAACGTGCGCCGGGATGGATGCAGAAACTGAGTCTGGAATGGCTGTACCGTTTATTGCAGGACCCGAAGAGACTCTTTAAACGCTATCTGGTGACAAATACACGTTATCTGTGGCTGATTCATCGGAAATAATTATGAAACTTTCACAATTATTTTAATTCATAAATATTTATGGTAGAAACGAGGTTTATTATGTGTGGAATTTACGGTGTAGTCAATAAAAAGGTAGACCGGGAACTGGCAATGAAATGTTTAAATACAATGATCCACCGCGGACCGGACGGTTACGGGTTATGGCAGGAAGAAGATGTGACATTAGGCCACAGGAGATTATCAATCCTGGATCTTTCCAACGCCGGAAGCCAGCCGATGTCCTATGCCAATGAACGTTACTGGATGACGTTTAACGGTGAGATCTATAACTTTATCGAGATCCGGGATGAACTTCAGAAAAAGGGCTATACATTCCGCAGCGCCAGTGACTCCGAAGTGATCATGGCTGCATTCTGTGAGTGGGGGGAAAGCTGTGTGGATCGCTTTAACGGGATGTGGACATTTGCGATCTGGGATAAGCAGACAAAACAGCTTTTCATTTCCAGGGATCGGTTTGGAGTGAAACCTTTGTTTTATGCAGAGCTGCCGGATGGTGGTTTTGCGTTTGCATCGGAGATGAAAGTGATTCTGCCATTACTGCCAAAAGTAGAGGCAAATAAGCCGATGTTTGACCGTTATTTTGCGGACAACCATTACGAATCACAGCCGGAATGCCTTATCCGTGGCATCAAGCGGTTTCCGGCAGGTCATAATGCGTGGGTGAAAGACGGAAAAATTACACTGAAACGCTACTGGAATACATTAGATCATCTGATTTGTGTGCCGGATTCCTACGAGGAACAGGTAGAACAGTTCCGTGCGCTATTTTTGGATGCCTGCAAGATCCGTATGAGAAGTGATGTGACACTCGGCACAGGTCTTTCGGGTGGACTGGATTCCTCTGCTGTTATCTGTGCAATGTCCTACATTTCTAAAAACATGACGGATGAGCGTGCCAACAATGACTGGCAGCACGCTTATGTGGCATGTTTTCCGGGAACAGCGCAGGATGAGACGAAATATGCAAAACAGGTAACAGATTTCCTTGGGATCAGCCACACTTTTATGAACATCGATTCTGCGGTACCGGAACGCGAGTTCTTGCGGCAGCTTTACTGTTTTGAGGAGCTTTGGGGTAATCCACAGGTGCCGATGATGGAGCTATACAAAAAGGAGAGAGAACTTGGAACGACCGTTTCTCTCGACGGACATGCGGCGGATGAGTTATTTGCAGGTTATGGATTTGATGTGTTAAAAGCATATCCGGATGCAAAGACAAAAGAAGAAATTGATATGATCACGACCGCATATCTAAATCAGGATGCAGAGGATGGAGTGAGTCAGCAGTCTGCAGCATTTAAAAAGCAGAGAAATAAACTCTACCGCGAATACATGTTAAAACATCATGCAAAAAAACTGCTCGGCAGAGAGACCGTAAAAAGTGCTTATTCTGACCATCCAAACTGGAATCGTCTGGATAACCTTAACAAGACATTATTTGTTTCTACTCATGAGACAATCCTGCCAACATTACTGCGCAACTATGACAGGGACAGCATGGCTTCCGGGGTCGAAATCCGTATGCCGTTTTTAGATTACAGGATCGTTGAATTTGCATTTTCCATTGGCTGGCGTTCTAAACTTTACGGTGGGTTTTCGAAATCGATCGTCCGTGATGCGGGGGCTGCTTTTATGCCAAAGGAGATCGCTTACCGTCGTACTAAATTAGGATTTAATGCGCCGATCCTCGACTGGATGAGAGGACCGTACCGGCAGTTTTTTGAAGATACCGTGGCATCTGCAGCGTTTGCAAACTGCGGTCTGATCGATGATCCGGCAAAGGTACGCAGTGACCTTTCTGATTTCCTTGCAGGGAAAAATGCGACTTTCCATCAGGCAGCAGATATCTGGAACCGGATTCAGCCGTATCTGTGGGAGCGTGCGCTGATCAAACAGGATTGGATACAGGAGTAACTTGGATGCGCAAAGGACAGCGCAGGAATGGAGAATATTTTATGCGAAGATATCAATATCTGGATGTGGCAAGGGGCCTCGGACTTTTGCTTGTCATTATCTCACATAGCTGTGGGCTGAGCCGTTTTCTGATCAACTACTATATTCCGCTGTTTTTTGTAGTGTCCGGATATATTTATAAAGAAGGAAGAAGTTACAGGGAAAATATTACACACAAGGCAAAACGTCTTTTGATCCCGTATTTTGGTTACAGTGCTGTACTTTTAGCAGTCTATGCGCTGATGGGAAGGACATTTGCTGAGACAAAAGCATCTGCATTTGGCATCTTGTATTCCAGATACTGCCTGTATGATACGACGGTTGTTCCGAATAATGTTTATCTTTTTACTGTGGCAAATGGTGCAATGTGGTATCTGACGGCATTTTTTGCGACAAGCCTTGTATACCATGTCGTCATTGACCGTTGTCTGACAGATAAAAAATTTCTGATCGGTACACTGGTGATCCTGACGGTTATCACTATGGTGCTTGCAGACATTCCGGTACTCCTTCCGTGGAGTATTGATCTTGCCTGTGTGGGAACGATATTTATGATCGCTGGAACACTGCTTGGCAGAGCGCAGTTTTTTGAGAAAAAATGGAATATTCCGCTGATCGCGGCAGTGCTTGCTATCTATATTCTGACAAGCTGTCTTGATCCGGGGATTAATATGTCAATCCGTGAATATGGTGTTTACGGAGCAGTCAGCGTGCCGTTTTTTATCATTGTTGGTCTGACGGGCTCGCTGCTTTGTATTTGGTTTGGAAAACTGATTGAAAATACAGCCCCGGGGAAATTTATCGCGTATGTAGGGAAAAATACAATCTTTTTGCTTGCCTTCCATATTTTTGCACTGGAGGTTATTGAGCGTATTGCGTCGAAATTTATTGCAATCCCGGCACCGGGAGGTCCGATTGTGCCTTTCGTACTGTATCATGCACTGCGTATTGCAGCAGCAGTTTTAGGGTGCCTTGCAGTTTCAACCCTGATAGAAAAGACAAAGAAAATGCTATCGCAGAAGCGCAGACCATGCTGAATATGGCAGTCACTTTTATCAATCTGTTCTCTGAAAAACCGACGCTGTATGAAACATATGGAGCCGATTATCTAAACGGTGAACTGATCAAAAAATCCAAAACATACCAGGCAAAACTGATGAGCAGCAGGAAAAAATGATAGAAACAGCATGTGGAGGGCGGATCCGCAGCAGAAAGAAAAACGGAAGTTACCAGCGCTTCCGGTATTCGGATGCGGTACAGCCCTCCATTTTTTTAAACACCTTATTAAAATAACTTGCATCATCAATCCCACACAGGTGCGCAATCTCCTCAATCGAAGAACTGCTGTACCGAAGCAGCTCTTTGGCATTATTGATCTTTTTCGCCAGAACGTACTGGATGATCGTTGTTCCGAACTCTTTTTTAAATTCCCGTGAAAGATAATATTTACTGATAAAAAACTGCTCCGCAAGCTGGTCTAAGGAAATGTTTTCCGTATAATGTTCATCTAAATAGTGCAGAATTGTCTTGAGTTTATCTGAGAGCAGTTCATTTTTTTCATTAGACTCGGTACAGATGAGCGTTAAAATATGAATGATCTGCTGGGCAGTTAAAAGATCGGTGTCATCGGTCGGTTCTTCGTTGTAACGGATGATACTCTCGATTGCGTTGATCAGTTCCGTAAAATGAGAAGAGCGGAAATGCCAGTTATGGTGCTCCCTGAAATAGGTATAATATGCCTTGGCCTGGGGACCGTTAAAATGGATCCAGAGCAGCTCCCAAGGGTCTTCATCTGTACTTATGTGCGTATATTCTCCAAAACAGTCAAGAAAAAAACAGTCCCCTGTATGTGCAGCCGAGGAGATCATTCCACCCTCGGATAACGGTTCACGGTAGGTGACTTCGCCACTGCCGGAGAGTACGACAAAAAAAAGGTAGGAATTCAGCTCACTCCGCCTGCTTAAGTGTGATTTCAGGCTTTTTAAATAGCCGGCTTCCTGTATGTGGAAGAAATTATTGCGGGTGAACGCAGAGGGCGTATTGATGACGCTTCGCGTATTTGTAACTTCGGAGGTTTTGTATTTTTCAAAAAATAATTTTTTCATAGCAATATAATACTATTTTAGACCAATATATTCAATTGTAAAATGTGAAAAATTAGATTAATCTATACAACGGTTTGAAATTTTGATATTAGCAAAATAATTATAGAATTCATAAAAGGAGAGATGAAATGAGTAAAAAAGCATTGATCACAGGTGTAACAGGACAGGATGGAAGCTACCTTGCAGAGCTTCTTTTAGAAAAAGGATATGAAGTACATGGTATGGTGCGCCGTTCTTCTGTAGAAAAAAGAGAGCGTATTGACCATTTAGAGGGCAATCCGAACTTTACCGTTCACTATGGAGATCTGTCTGATTCTTTGAGTCTGGTACGTCTGATCGGAAGTATCAAACCGGATGAGATCTACAATCTTGCTGCACAGAGCCATGTTGGTGTCAGCTTTGATGTGCCGGAATATACAGCAGATGTTGTTGCAACCGGAGTACTCCGCGTACTTGAAGCAGTCCGTATCTGTGGATTAGAAAAGACTTGCCGTATCTATCAGGCTTCCACTTCTGAGTTATACGGAAAAGTAGAGGAAGTTCCACAGCGCGAGACAACACCGTTTCATCCATACAGCCCATATGCAGTTGCAAAACAGTACGGCTTCTGGATCGTAAAAGAATATCGTGAAGCATATAACATGTTCTGCTGCAACGGTATCTTATTCAACCATGAGTCAGAGCGCCGCGGTGAGACTTTCGTAACCAGAAAAATCTCCCTTGCAGCAGCAAGAATCGCCCAGGGCAAACAGGATGTGCTTTACCTTGGAAATTTATCATCCCTGCGTGACTGGGGTTATGCGAAAGATTATGTGGAATGTATGTGGCTCATCTTACAGAACGACAAACCGGAAGATTTTGTTATTGCAACCGGTAAGCAGCACTCTGTGCGTGAGTTCTGTGAATATGCATTCCGCGAAGCGGGTATTGAGCTTGAATTCAAAGGCGAGGGCATGGATGAAGTCGGTATCGACAAAGCAACCGGAAAGACCGTTATCAAAGTATCTCCGGAGTTCTACCGTCCGACTGACGTTGTAAACCTTTGGGGAGATCCGACAAAGGCAAAGACAGAACTTGGCTGGAATCCGACGAAGACCACTTTTGAGGAACTTGTTAAGATCATGGTAGCTCATGATATGGAACTTGTAAAAAACGAGAAATAATAAAAAAAAATAAAAGTGCATAAGCACGGACCTGTGGTGTGGATAAAAGATTTTTTTATCAGAAAGCAGCACAGGAATGGAGAATAAGATCATGGAAAAAGATGCAAAAATATATGTAGCCGGACATAGAGGAATGGTAGGTTCCGCAATCGTCCGTCAGCTTGAAAAAGAAGGATACACAAATATTATCACGAGAACACACAAAGAGTTAGATCTCTGCCGTCAGGATGCCGTTGAGGCATTCTTCGCAGAGGAAAAACCGGATTATGTGTTCCTTGCAGCAGCAAAAGTAGGCGGTATCATGGCAAACAGTGAAGCACTTGCTGATTTTATGTATGACAACATGGTTCTTGAAATGAATGTGATCCATGAGGCATGGAAAAATGGCTGCAAAAAGCTGATGTTTTTAGGATCTTCCTGCATTTATCCGCGTATGGCTCCACAGCCGATGAAAGAAAGCTGCCTTTTGACAAGCGAGTTAGAGAAAACAAATGAGGCATATGCACTTGCAAAGATCAGTGGTCTAAAGTATTGCGAATTTTTAAACCGCCAGTATGGAACGGATTATATTTCAGTCATGCCGACAAACCTTTACGGACCAAACGATAACTATCATCCACAGCACAGCCATGTGCTTCCGGCACTGATCCGTCGTTTCCATGAGGCAAAAGAGGCTGGGTTAAAAGAGGTAACCTGCTGGGGAACCGGTAAACCGCTTCGTGAGTTCCTTTATGTGGATGATCTTGCAGATGCCTGCGTATATCTGATGAACAACTACAGCGGAAATGAGACGGTCAACCTTGGTACCGGCAAAGAGCTGACGATTAAAGAATTGACAGAGCTGGTTGCTAAAGTAGTTGGATTTGAGGGCGAGATCAAATGGGATCCTACAAAGCCGGACGGAACACCGAGAAAACTTCTTGATGTAAGCAAATTAGAAGGACTTGGATGGAAGTATAAGACAGAGTTAGAGGAAGGAATCCGTCTGACTTATGACGATTTCCTGCACAATCCGATGCGTGCAGAACGCTAAGAGAGCAATGTGAAAAATAAGATTTTTCACATGCAAGATTTGCGCTTACGCACAAACTTGAGATGCAAATAAAAACGTTGTTTTTATTGAAAGACAGCGCAAGAATGGAGAATAACATGTATATTGTTTTATTATCAGGCGGTTCCGGGAAGCGTCTTTGGCCGTTATCGAACGATCTGTGTTCTAAGCAGTATATTAAGCTGATGAATCCGGATGAAGCAGAACAATCGGACAGCACAGAAAAATGTTCTATGTTACAGCGTGTGTTCGGACAGTTAAAGGCTGCTTCACTTTCCGAAAATACGATCGTATGTGCCAGTGATTCCCAGGTGGAACTCATCGAAAGCCAGTTGGACGGACAGGCAGAAGTGGCAGAGCCGATGCGCCGCAATACCTTCCCTGCTGTGATGTTATCGTGTGCATATCTTTTGTCAAACAAGGGGGCAAAGCCGGATGATGTGGTTGCATTTCTTCCGGTGGATCCATACACCACAGTGGAGTTTTTTAATAAAATCAAATCTCTTGGGGAATACATTAAAAAACAGGATGGTGTGATTGGATTGCTCGGTGGTGTGCCGACATATCCGTCCACGAAATATGGATACATCGTCCCTGAAAAAAATGAGGCTGAGCCGTTTGCTGTCAAAGGATTCCGTGAGAAGCCAGATGAGGTGACTGCACAGGAACTTGTGGATATGGGTGCACTCTGGAACTGTGGCGTGTTCTGTTTCAAATTAAACATGGCTGCACAGTGGTTGGAGAAATATGGTGTTACGACAAACTATGACGAGATGGTTACCGATTATGAAAAGCTGCCGAAACAGAGCTTTGATTATGAAGTGTTAGAGCACTGGAAAAACATTGTTGCGATTCAGTATGATGGTATCTGGAAAGATCTTGGAACCTGGAATACTTTGACTGAGGAAATGAAAGAGCAGAGCATCGGAGATGTGACCTGGGATAAGACCTGTGAAAACAGTCATGCCATCAATGTACTCGGAGTTCCAATGGTGGTAATGGGAGCAAAAAATATGGTGGTTGTTGCCTCGCATGATGGAATTTTAGTGGCAGATAAACATCAGAGTTCTTATATCAAAGACTGCCTGGAAAATATTCCGGATGAGTCAAGATTTGAAGAACGCCGCTGGGGAACGATCAAGACGATCGACAACAATGATGAGGATGGCACGCACAGTGTGACAAAACGAATCAAGATCCTTGCAGGCAAGACAATGCCGTACCACACACATGCCAGACACACGGAGACAATTACCGTTATTTCCGGTATGGGAAAGCTGATCCTCGAAGGAACAGAAGTGGATCTGCTTGCAGGTTCTACGGTAAGCATTGCATCCGGCAAGAAACATTCCATCAAGGCACTTGGAGCAGATTTGCGGCTGATCGAGGTAAGTCTTGGAGTTACCTGTGATGATGAGCAGGTTCTGGGATAAAAGTATGAATTTTATCTGAATAAAACAAGATAAATGTAGCATTCCGGCTAAAAATGTTTTATAATAAAATATGTATATGCGTTTTTCCTTGAGGAACAGAAAGCTGGAAAGAATAATCCCTGTTCTCAGGAAAAATCCTAAAAAATAAAAAAAATATTGAAAACAACATAAAAAGATGATATGTTGTTTACGGACGTAGTAATCACTGCGCGAGTAGAAAGGAGATTGGTTCATGGATACGAACGATATTTCAGCATGCGAAAGACTTGTCATGAAAGTTATCTGGGATTCCACAGAAGATCTGGCATTACAGGATATCATGAACAGAGTAAATCAGGAAAACGGAAAAAATTGGAAGCCGCAGACGGTTTCTACTTTTTTGGCAAGACTGGTTAAAAAATCATTTTTAACAGTTTACCGCAAGGGAAGATATTCATTTTATCAGCCTGCAGTAAGTAAAGAAGATTTCTGGAAAGCAACCGTACAGGAGAATGCAAGATTCTTTGAAAAAGGAGATATGGCTGCATTCGCGTGCCACCTTTGCGAAGATGCGCTCACCAAGGAAGAGATTCAGGTACTCAAGAAAAAATTAGATGAACTTAATTAGTCAGATATTTTTGATTATCTTGATTGCCTGTTTTACAGGTACGGTCAGTCTGGGGTTCTGGAGAATATTTCAGCCACTTTTGCTGAAACGGGATCCCAGGCTGATATATGCGACTTTGCGGTTTGTATGTATGATGTATATAGTACCGTTTGGTTATCTGCTTGTCAGGCTGACCTGGCGTGGATATCTGCAGACGGAAAGCATATGGAAACCTAATTTTGAGATGACAGGAGATATGGATCTCGTGTTTGGAATAGCCGGAATTATCTGGCTGATTTTTTTAATCAAAAATGTCGCAGATGGCGTGGTTGAATTTATCCGCTGGAAAAAACTTTGCAGATACAGAATACCTGTGACAGATGAGCAGGTTTATGCAGAGTTTCTGAAAGTAAAGTGTATGCTCCATATTCATCGGAAGATTGGACTTTATTATAGCAGTTCTATTCAGAGTCCGCTGGTGACAGGTGTATTCAAATACAATATTTTATTACCGGAAGATCACTACAGTAAGGAAGAACTGACGGTGATCTTTTGTCATGAACTGGTACATTGTAAGCATAATGACCCTTTCTTTAAAATTTGCAGCATTTATATCGGTGCGATGCAGCACATGACCTCCGGAGCAAAACATATTTTGCCATGGATCAATGAGTGGAGTGAGTGTGCCTGTGATGTGTCGGCAGTTTATGCATTGCGTGGCGAGATAACGTCCAGACGTTATTTTGAAGTGATCGTAGATCTGATGGATCGAATGCCGGAGGATTCCAAGCCGGATTATATTTTTTCTACCCTATATGAGAGCCAACAGAGTTTGGAAAGGAGAATAGAGTATATGAAAAAATATGTGAAAGCCAAAAGAGGGGCAAAAATATCAGCATTTGTACTGTCGTTTTTATTTGTGGTAACTTCAATGACCACAACTTATGCAGCAAGTTACGGAGTAGCGGGTGTGCATGACGAACTGTATCAGGAGTCAGAGCTTATGCAGAGTGAGATCTCGGAGGCACCGGAATTAGAAGAGGTGTTTGTTCCGGCATCTGAGAATCATGATTATTCCCGTATCAAATATGCAAAACCGGATCTCAGTCCGGTGGCACCGATCTTGAATGCTGGAGAAAACGTATCATTTAACTGGACGGTAGAACCTGGAACACGTTTCTGTTCTGGTAAGTTTAAAGTGTCAAGCGGACAGAAGATAGTAATTGTGGCAGCAACATCACCAAGTACGCAGACTTGTTGGATCGGCATCATGGATCCTCACAATAATGTGCGTTATGTGGAAGGAAAAGGTGGATTGTCACATTCATTTGCTATTTCTGAGACAGGAAAATACCGTGTATTTGTGCAGAATCGTGGAACGAAAAATGTATCAGCAACTGGTGGTTACTATTTTGAGTAAGTAATTCATTTAGTAGCTAAAAAGAAAGAGGCGGAAAACCTCTTATCTTTTAAATGAATAACACTACAACTGAAATTGACATTTGATAATAATTTATACTGAAAAAATAGGATCAGGCAAAGTCCGGGAGATTTCATCAGGTTATCTCAAAGTAACAGAATTAGGAGCGGTAGAAAAATCAAATACCGTTCCTTTTTTCTGCAAAGAGGTTTTCAATGTACTGGCAGGAAAATCCGGGTTGTCCGTGATGGCAGATGGTGCGTCAATAAAAGCATAGGAGGCGCCTGTGGTTTCATAGAATTCGTCGGAAAATGACCAGTTTCCATGATGACCGACCTGGATATAATCGCAGGAAATATCATTCCGGTAAGTGTTAAGGAGATAATCGTTCATATCATATTTGATATCAGAACAGAATAACATACTGTTTTGTGTTCCACTGATTTTAAACAGCAAAGAGGCATTGTTCTGATAGTCTTTTTCATCCCCGACATTCGAAAGAACGGATTCATCCCAGGCATTAAAAACAGAGAGTGTCAGATGACGGGCAAGTGTGATCACATCGCCACGTTTTAAATGTATGATATTGTCGGCATCTTTCGTCAGCGCGTGAAACGTTTCCATGACCGTGATATCATCGTAGGGCTCTCCGGCAGCTTCCATAAAATCATAATCGAAACTGTTGTCGTAAATGTTTTTTATGGTAATATCCCCCGGATTGGCATAAATAGCATTGAATGCGCCGGCATGATCCTGATGCGGATGGGAAATGATCCATGCGTCTACTGTATTGCCGCATTTTGCAATCACCTTCCGGACGGCATCAGCGTTACCTGCCCAGCCGCCGTCGATCATGATTAAGGTGTCATCGTTTGAAATCGTATAAAAAGTCCCCTGTACACCGGTTGCATCCGCATATTGCGTGATGAGATATTCCGTGGCAGGATCCGGTATGTGTCCGGTAGAGTCCATGCGGCTTCTCTGGTAAGAAAACCACGCGGCACCACCGAGCAGCAGGGCAAATAAAAGTAACAGAATGATGGACAGTAAATTTTTCTTTTTCATAAAATTCCTCATTTCCCGGGGTGTTTTCCTTTTTAAATAAAAATCCCGATTCTTTCTCTACATTAGCAAAAAACAGGCGTGTTGTAAATTGCAGAGCCGGTTAAAATCTCAAACTTGCATGATAATACAGAAAATGGTATTATAAAACAATATGGAGTATTTTTGACTTTTGAATGGAAAGGCAGGAGGAATACGATGAAAATTGCAATCGCTGGAACAGGATACGTTGGATTGTCCAATGCGATTTTATTAGCGCAGCACCATGAAGTGACTGCAGTTGATATAATAGAAGAAAAGGTGGAGATGATCAATCAGCGCAGATCACCGCTTGTGGACCGTGAGATCGAGGACTATCTGGCAAACGCCAAACTTAATCTGACTGCAACCATAGACGGTATGCATGCATATGAAAAGGCAGATTATGTTATCATCTCGACACAGACAGATTATGATGAGAAGAAGAATTATTTTGATACATCATCTGTTGAGGAAGTGTTAGAACTGGTCTTAAAAGTCAATCCACATGCAGTGATCGTGATCAAATCTACGATTCCGGTCGGTTATACACAGTCTGTATGTGAAAAGTATCACACGGACCGTATACTGTTCTCACCGGAATTTTTGCGGGAAGGTCAGGCATTGAAAGACAATCTGTATCCGTCAAGGATCATTGTCGGATCGAAAGAGGGAAGCAGTGAAATGAAAAAAGCGGCAGAGACATTTGCACATCTGCTGCAGGAGGGTGCGATCAAAGAGGACATCCCAACGCTTTTAACCAATCTTACAGAAGCAGAGGCAGTCAAACTTTTTGCAAACACATACCTTGCACTCCGTGTTTCTTTCTTCAATGAACTTGATACGTTTGCTGCCATGAAGGGACTTGATGCAAAACAGATCATTGAGGGAATCGGACTTGATCCAAGAATTGGAATGCAGTATAACAATCCTTCCTTTGGATATGGTGGTTACTGTCTGCCGAAAGATACCAAGCAGCTGTTGGCAAACTATGACAATGTACCAAATAACATTGTAGGTGCAATCGTTGATGCGAACCGCACGAGAAAAGATTTTATTGCGGAGCAGATTCTTGAAAAGAAACCGGAGACAGTCGGCATTTACCGCCTTGCGATGAAGGCAAATTCTGATAATTACAGACAGAGTTCTATTTTAGGGGTTATGGAGCGTATCCGTGCAAAAGGTGTAAACATTATTATTTTTGATCCGTCATTAAAGAAGGATACATTTGAAAATACCAAAGTGATCCGTGATTTTGATGAATTTTGCAGGATGAGTGATGTGATCGTGGCAAACCGTATGGATACTATGTTGTCAGATGTAAAAGAAAAGGTGTATACAAGAGACATTTATTTCAGAGACTGACTGGAAGGATCACAGGTAGTCAGAAAAAAAGAAAAGAGGCAGTAGTTCCTATGATGAAAGTATTTATTTGCCCGGAATGCGGATGGATGCGGGTTGTGTCAAGACGCAAAGACGTGGAGTGCTTTAAATGTGGAAACGAGCAGATGACACTGGCAAAGGTGGATTTTGATGCATTTACCTCAATGTCAGAGGAGGAACGAAAGAATTACGCAAACGGATGGCTTTATATCCATCGGAAAGCGAAAAAATAAAATGGAGATCCGTATTATAATCCAAATTTTTCTTCGGTTTATAATAATTATTCTCTGAAGGATAACAGCTGAATGGAGGATGGATGACGGAAGTTACGATTATCATTCCGAATTACAACGGAAAGAAGCTTTTGGAAAATTGCATAAAAACACTTGAACGGCAGACCTGTCAGAAATTTAAACTGCTTGTGATCGACAATGGTTCCACAGATGGCAGCACGGACGTGACATCGGAAAGTCTGGATATGGAGATGGTTGCACTGCCGGAAAATACCGGATTTTGTGGAGCTGTAAACCTTGGTTTTGAAATGACAAAAACGCCATATGCCATCTTACTGAATAATGATACTGAGGTGGAACCGCACTTTGTGGAAGAACTGTTAAAAGGAATCAGAAAATCAGAACGTATTTTTTCCTGTGGGGCGCAGATGCTTGATTTCAGACAGAGGGATCTGATCGATAATGCGGGAGATCTCTATACACTGCCGGGTTGGGCAGTTGCACGTGGAAAAGGCAGGCCTGCTGCAGATTATGGAAAACAGACCGATGTTTTTTCCTGCTGTGGTGGAGCGGTCATTTACCGGATGTCTGTGATCAAAGAGATTGGTGCGATGGATGAAAAACATTTTGCATATCTGGAGGATCTTGATCTTGGATACCGTGCGAAGATCGCAGGATACCGCAACCGTTATATCCCCGGGGCAAAAGTATATCATGTCGGAAGTGCGACGACTGGTTCACGTTATAATGAAAAAAAAGTATTTCTTGCCGCACGCAATTCCATGTTTGTGATCTATAAAAATATGCCACTGTTACAATTACTGATCAATCTGCCTTTTTTATTTGCAGGTGTTCTGATCAAATGGATGTTTTTCTGCAAAAAAGGATTTGGACGCCGTTATTTAGAGGGGATCGCAGAGGGAATCAGGCAGCGTAAAAGTTGTAAAAGAGTTCACTTTAAGGTGGAAAATCTTTGCAATTATATAAAAATTGAGTGGGAACTCATTACAAATATATTTCATGTGTTAACGCACAGATAGTGGGAAAAATCATTTGAGCGTCAAAGAATAATAAAGAAATAATTAAGAAATTGTAACAAGAGTTTTAAGAAAAAGAAGTTGTGCTTTCTGGGAAATTATTGTATTATTATTTTTATGGTAGCTTGAAAATGAAAAAAGGATGACATTATGATAAAAGATAATCAACAGCATTTCAACAGACTGCATGTGGTCATAGATGCGTTTGTCATTGCGATATCCTATATCATTGCATGGTGGCTGAAGTTTTCGAGCGGTATTTTGGACTCACCGGGTGGTGCCCTGTCATTTGGATTTTATATGCAGGCACTGGTTCTGATCATTCCATTGTATCTGATCTTGTATTATGCGTTTAACCTGTATACGCCTAAGAGGGTACAGGGACGGCGGTTAGAGTTTTCTAATATCGTAATGGCGAACATTGTAGGTTTTCTGTTGATTTTTACAGTATTGTATAACCTGCAGTCTTATGTGGATCAATTTCGAAATTTTTCCCGTGAGATGTTCTTTTATTTTTTTGCGATCAACACGGTATTAGAGGAAATATTACGTCTGCTGATACGTCAGTTTCTACGCACAATACGCAAAAATGGCTATAATCTGAAGCACGTGCTCCTTGTGGGATATTCACGTGCCGCAGAGCAGTATATAGACCGGATACAGCAGAATCCACAGTGGGGATACAACGTCAGGGGAATTTTAGATGACAATATAGCGAGGGGTACAACTTATAAAGGGGTAAAGGTTATTGGAAGCGTTGGCAATCTGCTTTATATCCTGCCGGAGAATAAGTTAGATGAGATTGCGATCACGCTTGGACTTGAAGAATATTATAAGTTAGAGAAGATTGTTGCGGAATGTGAAAAGTCCGGAGTTCATACCAAGTTTATTCCGGATTATGGAAATATTATTCCGACAAAACCGTATACAGAGGATCTTTTAGGACTTCCTGTCATTAATATCCGTTATGTGCCGCTGTCAAACACATTTAATGCACTTGTCAAACGATGTATGGATATTATTGGTTCGCTGATTTGTATCGTGATCTTTTCACCCATTATGCTGCTTACCGCAATTGCAGTCAAGGTGACTTCGAGAGGACCGCTGATCTTTAAACAGGAGCGTGTCGGACTGCACAATAAGCCATTCCGGATGTATAAGTTCCGCACCATGTATGTGCAGACAGAGGAAGAAGAACGCAAGGGCTGGACACATAAAGATGATCCGCGAATCACAAAGATTGGCAGATTTCTGCGCAAGACGAGCCTTGATGAATTTCCACAGTTGTTTAACGTGTTGAAAGGTGATATGAGTCTTGTGGGACCAAGACCGGAACGTCCGCAGTACGTGGAAAAATTCCGTGAAGAAATCCCACGTTATATGATCAAACATCAGGTGCGTCCCGGTATGACCGGTTGGGCGCAGGTCAATGGGTATCGTGGGGATACATCCATCCGCAAGCGGATTGAGCATGATCTTTATTATATTGAAAATTGGACGATAGGGCTGGATGTTAAAATCCTGTTTCTTACCGTCTTCAAGGGTTTTATAAATAAAAATGCATATTAGGAGAAAACATTTATGAGTAAAACAGTACAGGGAAGAAACGGGGCACACAGCAAAGCATCAAAAAGAAAGAAAAAGCAGAAAAACAGAATTATTATTGTAATAGCAGAGATTTTTGTATTATTGATCCTTGCAGCTGTGTTATTTGTAACCGTAAAGCTCTCGAAAATTGAGAAAGACACAAGCTTTGATAAAGAAGATATTGAGGTGAATGAGGGATTATCGTCAGAGTCACAGGAAATCATGGCAGGCTATACGACAATCGCACTGTTTGGTCTTGATAACCGTTCAAATGGTAATCTTTCAAAAGGTAACAGTGATGTTATCATGATCGCAAGTATCAATAATGATACACACGAAGTGAGACTGGTATCTGTATATCGAGACAGTTATCTTGATATCGGAGGCGGTGTATATAAGAAATGCAATTCCGCTTACGCAAAGGGAGGACCTGAGCAGGCAATTACCATGTTAAATAAAAACCTGGATATGGATATTACGGACTATGTAACGGTGGACTTTAATGCGGTTGTTGAGTGTGTAGATCTTCTGGATGGAGTTACGATTCCGGAGGTATCTGATGACGAGGCTGTGCTGATGCGGGGCTATATGGATGAGATCAATAAACTGACAAAACATAACTCCCAGTATTTATCCAGTGGTGGAACAAATGTGGAAATGGATGGTGTACAGGCATGTGCTTATGCGCGTATCCGTTATACTGCAGGTGATGATTACAGACGTACAGAGCGTCAGCGTACTGTTCTTACAGCAATGGTGCAGAAAGCACAGAAAGCAAACCTGACTACATTGAACAGTCTGATAGATGAGGCATTTGGAGATATCAAGACAAGTTTTTCAAATACAGATCTGATTGCACTTGCCGCAAAAGTATTCAATTACAGCCTTGGCGAGACAACAGGTTTCCCGTTTGAGAAGAATACGACAACACTTGGAAACAAGGGAAGCGTTGTTGTACCATGTGATCTTGAATCTAACGTAAAACAGCTTCATGTATTCTTATATGATGATAATGAATATGAGCCGACAGATACTGTTAAAAATAACAGTGCCCAGATCATCAATGATACCGGATTCCATCAGGGAGAAGGCTATTAATGAAAGCAGATCTGATCATACCGACTTACAGACCGGATGACACATTTTGTCTGCTCCTGCAAAAACTGCAGGAGCAGACCTTTGTTGTTCATAGGGTTCTTATTTTAAATACCGAAGAAAAATTGTGGAAAGAAGCTGTGGAAAAGTATCCGATCGAACAGAGACTTTGTGAACTCCCATGTGAATATGAGTTACATCATGTCAGCAGGGAATCTTTTGATCATGGTGGGACGAGAATGTATGGTGCAGAACATTCTAAGGCAGATGTTGTTATCTTTATGACACAGGACGCAGTTCCGGCAGATGATAGTCTGATCGAACACTTAGTAAATGGTTTATCAGACCAGGATACGGCAGTCTGTTATGCGAGACAGCTTCCAAATGAAAATTGCCGCATTGTAGAACGCTATACCAGATCTTTTAATTATCCGGATAAAAGCAGGAAAAAGGGAAAGACTGATATAGGGGAACTTGGAATTAAGACATTTTTCTGTTCCGATGTATGTGCAGCTTACAGAATGGATCTGTTTCATAAGCTCGGTGGATTCGAATCGCCGGTTATTTTTAATGAAGATATGTTTTTTGCAGCAAAGGCAATTCTTGCAGGATATTATGTGAGATATGAGGCAGATGCGAAAGTGATTCACTCTCATAATTATACGGTAAGACAGCAGTTCCATCGTAATTTTGATCTTGCCGTCTCACAGACCATGCATCCGGAAATATTTGAGCAGATCAGTTCGGAAGCAGAAGGGATGAAGTTAGTAAAGAGTACAATGAAATATCTGTGCTCGATTGGAAAGCCGTATCTTATCTTTGAACTTGGAATGCAGTGTGTAGGAAAGTATGCAGGTTACTGGCTTGGCAAACGATACAAAAAGCTTGGCAGGAAACAGATTTTAAAATGCACTATGAGTCCGGAATACTGGAAACGTTTGTGGAGACAGGAAGTATCAGACGGGAATAGGTAAATTATGAAAGACACTTCTAAAAAAGTTTTATTTTGGGCATTGATGTTTTTTGGAGCATTCCTCCTGCTGACGCAGGTGGGATATTCTGATGGCGACGATGCCTTTTTTTATCAGTATACACATGAAATGGGATTTCTGGAATATTTAAGCTGGCGTTATACAACGTGGGTTGGCAGAATGTCCGGGGAAGCGATGGTATATATTACATTTTCACTTGGAATCTGGTTCTGGCGTATTGTAAATGCCCTGATGCTTGTTCTGCTTCCCTGTGGTGTGTTGAAACTGGCAGAAAAAGCAGCGGGGATCCATACAGAAAAATTTCTGCCGGGCGCGACACTTACGGTTGTCTGTGGTTATCTCCTGATGGCGATAATGACGGTTGGATATGCTGCAGTCTGGATCAATGGCTCTATTTTTTATACCTGGTCGTTTACCTGCGGAATCTGGGCACTGGTTCCGGTTGCAGATCTTGTGTTTGATACAGGAGATAATCATGCAATGCATAATCATCCCGGGCAGTTTTTTTATTCTATCCCCTGTGCGGTTCTTGCAAGTATGTCGATTGAGCAGATGGCAGCAGTGCTTGTGACATTTGAGATGTTGGCAGTTCTTGTGGTTTTGCTGAGAAAGTACGCAAAGGCAGAGTGGATCAGAAATCTGACTGGTGCACAGAAGAAACGTTTATACAGAAAGGATGAAAAACGAAGGAATTTCCTTCTTATCATACAGACGGTGGTAACGGTAGTGGCGTTTGTAATTCTGTTTCTGGCACCGGGAAATGATATCCGTGTTGTATCGGAAGTACAGAACTGGATGCCACAGTATGAGCAGCTTTCATTTGGAGAGCATCTTTTTATTACGGTTCAATGGCTGATTTCTTCTTTTGCAAATGAAAACCGTCTGTTATTATTCGGAATCTGGCTGGCGGGAATCCTGCATATTTTGGGTAAAGATGAAAGAAAAACGTCAGATATGGTATGCATGGCTGGGGCAGGCATATTTTCTGTTACTGCGTTACTTCCATTTTTGGGAATCAAAATATTCTCAGACTGTGGATTGCATATTGCGGATATTACAGTACGACTGGATCAGGTACCGCGGATGGAAGAAATGCAGGCGTCAAATTGGTTTGCAATGTGCTGGTGGATCGCGGCTCTTTTGTTTACCGGTATATTAATATGGAAGGTTTCAAAACATAATGCAGTTCTTGTGCTGGCATGGCTTGGTGGAATTGCAAGTGAAGCAATTATGCATTTTTCACCGACGATCTATGCGTCCGGTGCGCGTGTTTATTATCTGACGGACTGGATGTACATGTTTATCATCCTGGTTCTGGCGTTTAAAATTCCGGGAAAGAAATGGCGGGATCTGTTTTATTCCATTATCGCAGGTCTGGGTGTCTGGAATTTTTTGTATCAGATCATAAATTATATTTGAGAACGAAAACATAAATTTTTGATTGTTTTGTCACAAATAGAACACAATTTCTCTGTACACTCATAATCAGAAAAGGAAAAGAAATTCCGAATACGAAAGGAGAAATCGTTATGGATGGTAACAATTATAACAATAATAACAATAATAACAATCAGAATGGGACTTCGGATTCCTTCTATTCATACAATAGCGGTAACCAGAACAATCAGCAGACAGAACATGTAAATGAAGGAAACGTAAACCATTACGAAAATGATTATCGTAACAACAATCCGTATTCGCAGAATACCGGATATCAGCAGAACGGCACATATCAAAACAGTGCCTGTCAGAATACCGGATATCAGCAGAACGGTACTTATCAGAATGGCGGATACCAGAATGCAGGTGGAGCATTTTATCAGAATGCACAGCCGACCGGTAAAAAACAGAAAAAAAAGAGAGAAAGAAAACCGGGTGGATTTGGAACAAAACTTGCAAAATGTGCAGCCATTGCTTTAGTATTTGGACTGGTATCAGGTACAGCATTTGAAGGCGTACATCTTGTATCCTCAAAAGCATTTGGCAATGATGAGACAGCGGCAGAAGATAACGGCAGCAAAAATGCCCTGACAAAAGCAGACAGCAAAGTGGAGGCAACTTCTACATCATCGAATTATGTTGCAACGGATGTATCGGATATTGTATCATCCGTGATGCCTTCCATCGTGGCAATTACAAATATGAGCGAGACCGAATACCAGAGTTTCTGGGGCGGTATGCCACAGACTTATGAGAGCACAAGCTGTGGATCCGGTATCATCGTAAGTCAGGATGATAATTATCTTTATATTGCAACGAATAATCACGTAGTAAACGGTGCAAACAGTCTGACAGTTACATTTAATGATGAGTCAACAGTCAGCGCAGAGGTAAAAGGAACAGATCCTTCTACAGATCTAGCAGTCATCCGTGTAGCGTTAAGCAGCATTGAAAGTGATACGATGAATAATATTAAAGTAGCCACACTTGGTGATTCTGACAGCTTAAAAGTTGGTAATTCCTGTATCGCAATCGGTAACGCACTTGGTTATGGACAGTCTGTAACCGTTGGTTATATTAGTGCATTGAACCGTCAGGTATCTGTCAGTGATTCAGAGAGTGACACAAGCTATACTGCAGATCTGATCCAGACAGATGCAGCAATCAACCCTGGTAACAGTGGTGGTGCATTACTCAGTGCAAACGGTGAGGTTATCGGTATCAACTCTGTAAAATATTCCGATACTTCCGTAGAGGGTATTGGATATGCAATCCCGATCAATACGGCAGCACCGATTATCAATGATCTGATCACGAAAGAAAAAGTAGATGAGTCTGACAGCGCATACCTTGGTATCGCAGGTGTCGATGTAACAGATGATGTTGCAAAAACTTATAACATGCCATCCGGTGTTTATGTTGCACAGGTAACCGGAGGTTCGGCAGCAGAGCAGGCAGGTATCCAGAAAGGTGATATCATCACAGAGTTTGACGGAAAACAGATTGGTTCCATGGAAGAACTTTCATCTACAATGGAGTATTATAAAGCAGGTACAACGGTTGATGTGAAGATTGAGCGTTCTACGAATGGTGAGTATCAGGAGCAGACGATTTCTGTAACACTTGGCAAGAAAAATTAATTGTATGGCCGTATAGGGAGTGGGCGAAAAGCCCACTCCTTTTTTGGTGGGACACCGTTTGTGCGTTCCACTGCTATCGACTTTTGCAAGGATGTGTGCTATGATATTTTAGTGTTCGCTTTACAGTAGGGATGTTTAGGGCGGACGGTTATTTCATATAATAAAATAGGTCTGGGACGTATCGCGTCTGGAATGGAGGATTTACGTTGTCAAAGTTTGAGGATTTCAGAAATCAATACAATTCTTTTTTATATAAAGATTATTCTGTAGAGTATATCGAAAATGCATACCGCATCGTGTATCACTTTGAGATACCGGGGCTATGTGAATTTCAGTCAAAGTGGGAGTTCCCGGCAAAGGAGCGCGTCAATGAGACAATCTTGAAGGCACTTGCATTTCATCTTGGAATGGCAGAGACGATCAGTTACTGGAAATGTGCCTGCCCGAAGCAGTTGAAGATTCTTTGTGGAACACTCTCAGCAGAACAGAAAATGTGGTGGAAAAAGTTATATTATAATGGACTTGGAGAATTTATGTACCGCAATGGGATTGTGGTTTCGGAAGAAGAACTTGTAACGATCGAATGCGAGGAGAATGTGGATGCACCGATGCATGATACACGTGCCTATGACGGATGTCTGGTATCTGTTGGCGGTGGAAAGGATTCTGTCGTTTCTCTTGAAGTATTAAAGGGAGAAAAGATTACCACTTATAGTATCAATGGCAATGCGACGACTAAAAATGTCATTGCAGTCTGTGATCACAAGCAGGGAGACTACGCCGCAAAGCGTATCCTTGATAAAAAAATATTAGAGCTGAATGCAGCAGGGTATTTAAACGGACATATCCCGTTTTCTGCGGTTGTGGCATTCTCATCATTTATTTCTGCATTTTTAAGTGGCAACCGTTACATCGTGCTTTCGAATGAGACAAGTGCAAATGAGACAACGGTGAAGGATTCGTTTGTCAATCATCAGTATTCTAAGAGCTTTGAATTTGAACAGGATTTTGTATCGTATATCAGGAAAGTGACGGACTCCGACATTCATTATTTCAGTCTCCTGCGTCCGCTTACCGAGATGCAGATCGCGTGGCTGTTTGCCAAATGTAAAAACTATCATGAGGTATTCCGGAGTTGTAATGCAGGAAGCAAACAGGGAATCTGGTGCTGCAACTGCCCAAAATGTTTATTTGTCTATATCATTTTAACTCCATTTTTATCACAGGAAGAACTGGTGCATATCTTCGGGGAAAATCTGCTGGAAAAGGACTCTCTGGATCTTTACTTCAGAGAACTGACCGGAATTGAGGAGAACAAACCGTTTGAGTGTGTGGGAACAAGGCGTGAAGTCCTTGTTGCATTAAAAACATTTATTGCACGCGGTGGAAAGAGTCTTTTGACCGAGCGTTACAAAGAGACGATCGAAGCTGCACCGGGAGAGTTAGATGAGATGCTCTCAGAGTGGGTATCTGAAAACCAGGTGCCGGAGCATTTCTTACAGATTTTAAAAGATTTTATGAAACGGGCATAAATAGTGGGATTGGTTGGAAATTAAAAAGAAAATTGCAGGATATGCAGGAAATTAGCATATGTGCATGGAGGATACAGAATGGACATCATCAGTGAGTTGGATGGAAAGCAGATTTTGATTTGGGGATACGGCAGAGAGGGCAAAGCGACAGAACATTTTTTGCAGAGATGTACAAAGCCGGCGTCTGTAGATATATTTGAGGGAAAAAGAGAAGAAATCAATGAGGACGCGTACGATTTTATCATAAAGAGTCCCGGAATTGTGATGGATGAGGAAAATCCCAAATACACCTCAGAGACGGAGCTTTTTTTACAGCAGTTTCGTGATCAGGTGATAGGAATCACCGGAACCAAAGGAAAAAGTACGACCTCTGCGATGCTCTATACCGTTTTAAAAGCATGCAGCGGCAGACCGGTATTACTCCTTGGAAATATCGGACAGCCTTGTCTTGATTATTTTGAAGAAGTGACAGAAGACACAATCATTGTTTATGAGATGTCCTGCCATCAGCTTGCGCATACAAATGTGTCACCGCACATTGCAATCTTTTTAAATCTCTATGAGGAACACCTTGACTATTATGGAACGGTAGAAAAATATTTTGAGGCAAAGAGCCATATTGCGGCATATCAGAAGAATGGAGATTATTTTTTCGTTGGGGAAAATGTACCTCCAATTGAGACGGCAGCAAAAAAGACGGTTCTTCATCAGCCAAAGGGTGTGCATTATGAACTGAAACTCGCAGGAGAACATAATCAGTATGATGCGCAGTTCGTGGAGTGTGTGGCAGAATTGTTTGGATGTAAGAAAGATGCTGTAAGAAAGAGTATGGCAGGGTTTGAAGGACTGCCACACCGCCTGCAGTATATCGGGACTTACCGGGATGTCAGTTATTATGATGACTCGATTGCAACGATTCCGGAGGCAGCTGTGGAGGCAGCACTGAGTATTCCGAATGCAAAGACGATCCTGATCGGCGGCATGGACCGCGGAATCAATTACGATCTTTTGATCACTTTTATCAGGGAACACAAAGAACTTCAATTTATCTGTGCATATGCATCTGGCAAACGTATTTTTGAGGAAGTCGGTGACTGCGAGAACTGTATATACGTCGAAGATTTAGAGCAGGCAGTCGAGGCTGCAGTCCGGATGACACAGCCTGGAGAGGCATGTATTCTTTCACCGGCAGCGGCATCTTACGGTTATTTTAAAAACTTTGAGGAGCGTGGAGATGCCTTTCAGAAGTATGTCCATGCTTTTGCACAGTAAAGTGACAGATTTTCAGAAAAAAACATACAGAACAGAGAAAAAAATTTTACGTCTTGCAAAAGTGAAAAATTTACTGTATTGTATTAAAAGAATGAATTTTTGAATTACAAATCTGTCATATTTGCAGGAAAAAATGCATAAATACGTTTTTAAAACATAAAAAATGCAGGAACAAAGAAACAAAAATGCAAAAAGGCAAATGTACGCAACAGAAAGACAGGTTAAAACATGGATTTATTCGAATATATGAGAGAACAGAAAAAAGAGACGGAATCGCCGCTTGCATCGCGTCTGCGGCCGGCCACGTTAGATGAGATGGTTGGTCAGCAGCATATTATCGGGAAAGACAAGTTACTGTACCGTGCGATCAAGGCAGATAAAATCAGTTCCATCATTCTCTACGGACCTCCGGGAACCGGAAAGACGACACTTGCAAAGGTCATTGCCAACTCCACAAGTGCAGAGTTTTTGCAGATGAATGCGACTTCGGCAGGAAAAAAGGACATGGAAGATGTCATTTCCAAGGCGAAGAATAACATGGGGATGTTCGGAAAGAAAACGATTTTGTTTATCGACGAGATTCATCGTTTTAATAAGGGACAGCAGGATTATCTTTTACCGTTTGTGGAGGATGGAACTATCATCTTAATCGGTGCGACGACCGAGAATCCTTATTTTGAAGTCAATGGAGCTCTTCTTTCACGTTCCATCATTTTTGAACTGAAAAGCTTAGAAAAAGAGGATATCAAGACTCTTATTTTACGGGCAGTGAATGATACACAAAAAGGTATGGGAGCATACCATGCTGTGATTGATGAGGATGCCTTGGATTTTCTTGCAGATATCTCAAATGGCGATGCGCGTGCTGCACTTACGGCAGTGGAGCTTGGAATTTTAACGACTGAGCGCAGCGAGGACGGGCTGATACATATCACGCTTTCGGTTGCTTCTGAATGTATCCAGAAGCGTGTAGTAAAGTATGATAAGTCCGGTGATAACCATTATGACACGGTGTCCGCATTTATCAAAAGTATGCGTGGTTCTGATCCGGATGCGGCAGTTTACTATTTAGCGAGGATGCTGTATGCGGGAGAAGATATCAAGTTTATCGCAAGAAGGATCATGATCTGTGCCTCAGAGGATGTGAGCAATGCGGATCCGATGGCACTTGTGGTCGCAACCTCAGCTGCACAGGCAGTAGAGCGCATCGGAATGCCGGAAGCACAGATTATTTTAGCACAGGCAGTCACTTATGTGGCGAGTGCACCAAAGAGTAACTCGGCAGTTTGTGCGATCAGTGAGGCAATGGAGACAGTCAAGAATACGATGACTGCACCGGTTCCATCTCATTTACAGGATGCACATTACAAATCATCATCCAAACTTGGCCATGGCATAGGTTATAAATATGCACATGACTATCCGAACCATTATGTAGAACAGCAGTATCTACCGGACGGACTGACTGACCGGAAGTTCTACAGGCCGTCAGAGAACGGTTATGAAAAGCAGATCAGAGAATATTTCCATAAGATCAAAGGGGAATATTCCCATGAATGATAAATAATGTATAACGAACCAAGAGGAGGAAGCAAACAATGCAATCTTACCAGGAAATGACAAAGGAAGAACTGTTAGCCGAAAAGAAATCACTCGAGGCAGAGTACAAGAAGTTCCAGCAGCGTGGATTAAAACTTGATATGTCCAGAGGAAAGCCATCCCAGGAACAGTTAGATCTGTCTATGGGAATGATGGATGTTTTAGCATCTTACGTGGATCTGACCTGTGAAGACGGAACAGACTGCCGTAACTATGGTGTGCTTGATGGTATCCATGAGGCGAAAGTGCTTATCGGAGATATGATAGAATGTAATCCGGACAATATCATTATCTATGGCAACTCCAGTTTAAATATCATGTATGATACGATTGCACGTTCCATGACACATGGTGTTATGGGTAGTACTCCATGGTGCAAATTAGATAAAGTAAAATTCTTATGCCCGGTTCCGGGATATGACAGACATTTTGCAATCACAGAGTATTTTGGCATTGAGATGATCAACGTGCCGATGCTGCCAACCGGCCCGGATATGGATATGGTGGAGGATTTAGTCAGCAAAGATGAGGCAATCAAAGGAATCTGGTGTGTTCCGAAGTATTCTAACCCACAGGGCATCACATACTCCGATGAGACAGTACGTCGTTTTGCAAGATTAAAACCGGCTGCAAAAGATTTCCGTATTTACTGGGATAATGCTTACTGTGTACATCATTTATATGATATCGACCAGGATCATCTGATTGAGATTCTTGCTGAGTGCAAACGTGCAGGAAACCCGGATATGGTATACAAATTCTGTTCCACCAGTAAGATCACATTCCCTGGTTCCGGTGTCGCTGCAATCGCAACTTCCGCAAACAACTTAGAGGATATCAAGAAACAGTTAAAGGTTCAGACCATCGGACATGATAAGGTAAATCAGCTCCGCCATGTACGTTTCTTTAAGAACATTCACGGTATCACCGAGCATATGCGTAAACATGCAGCATCCCTGCGGCCGAAGTTTGAGATGATCACTGACATGTTCGACAAAGAACTTGGCGGTCTGGGTGTAGGAAACTGGTATAAGCCAAAGGGTGGTTATTTCATCACATATGAGACTTTAGAGGGCTGCGCAAAGAATGTTGTAGCAAAGGCAAAAAAAGCAGGCGTTGTGATGACTCCGGCAGGTGCACCATTCCCGTATGGAAAAGATCCAAAAGATTCTGTGATCCGTATTGCACCGTCTTATCCAAGCTTAGAGGATCTGACGACAGCAGCAGAGATTTTTGTGGTATGTGTCAAACTGGCAAGTATTGAGAAAATCTTAGAAGAAAAATAATAGATTGAATTACACACGCTGCGGTAAACTTATTATCCAAAATACAGGAATTACCGCAGCAAAGAAGTTTGTAAGTAAAAAAATGCAGGAACCATAAAATATGATTCCTGCATTTTTTTATGTGATAGAATTTACATGTTAATTTCCTGTTTCAGTTCCGGCAGCTTCGGTGGTAGAACCGTTTTTCCATTTGTCAAATTTATCTAATACGGCATCATAGGTACGCTGGGAAATATCAGGAAGATCTTTGCCCCAGGATTTGGTTGCATCTTTAAAACCCTTTTTAAACGCATCGATCAACAGATCTGCTTTTTCCGGATCGTTACCGGAGAGAGCTTTTGCAAAATCAAGGATACGGTCGGAAGTCTGCTCTACACCCCAGTATCCGTCCTCTGCGATATCTGCCTGAGCCTGTTTCTGGGTTTCCTCATCGACGGTAAAGTTTCCTTCTGCTAAGAAGCTCCACATGGAGTCAGCGTTTGCAATTGCTGTTCCCTGTTTGGTCATCATCTTTTCGACTAAACTGCGTAACTGGGAAGTGCGCTGCTCGGCATCTGCTTTTAATTTTGCAACCATTGCATAGTCAGTTTTTTTGGTAACAGTGTTTTTGTCTGTTTGAGAAGATTTCTCATATACAACACCGGTTTCTGTCTTATCAGATGCTGCAGTTTTATCAGAAGTTGTGGAAGCTGTCTTTGCAGCGGTAGTTGTCTGATAGCTGTTAAACGTTGAATTTACGTTGTTAATTGCATTCATATCCATAAATAATTCCTCCATTCCAGTAAATGAATGACCGATTTGTTCATACAGTTTTCATTCTTTTTTCTGTAAAATATATCGGCTTTTCGGGAAAAATAGTTTAGATAGAATTGACCTTTTGGATTTAAAATGATAAGATTTATGTTGTATACAAAAAACAACGAAAATACATGACAATGGTATGGGGATTATGAAAGAAATATCAGTAAAAGCACTTGCAAAAATTAATCTGGGACTCGATGTTGTACGTAGACGCGAAGATGGGTACCATGAAGTGAAAATGGTCATGCAGACAATACATTTGTTTGATCGACTTGAAATGAAAAAGACAGCGAGTGGGATCACAATGACGACAAATCTGTCGTTTTTGCCGACGAATGAAAATAATCTGGTTTATAAGGCTGCAAAACTTCTGATGGACGAATTTCAGATCAAAGACGGCATCGATGTGAAGCTGCACAAACATATTCCGGTCGCAGCGGGGATGGCTGGAGGAAGTACAGATGCGGCAGCAGTGCTTTACGGTATGAATCGGATGTTTGAACTTGGATTGTCTAAGGAAGAGCTGATGCAGCGCGGAGTTAAGATCGGTGCAGATGTTCCTTACTGTATTATGCGTGGAACTGCACTTGCAGAGGGAATCGGTGAAAAGCTTACAGCACTTTCGCCTATGGTAAAATGTCCGGTGCTGATCGCAAAACCACAGATCAGTGTATCAACGAAGTTTGTATATGAGAATCTGAAACTGGATGAAAACACAGTTCATCCGGATATTGACCGTCTGGTTGAGGATATCAGACAAAAAGATCTTGCAGCTATTACCGCGGATATGGGAAATGTTTTAGAAACCGTGACGATCCCGAATTATCCGGTAATTGCAGAAATTAAAGAACATATGATGAAGCATGGTGCTGCGGGAGCAATGATGAGCGGGAGCGGTCCGACCGTATTCGGATTGTTTGATGATAAGGATAAATCGGTTGCTGCATATGAGGCGATGCAGGCATCCGGACTGGCAAAACAGGTTTACCTGACCAGTATTTACAACAACATGAGATAAGCGAAGAAAGGGAGGAAAACAGGTTTATGACAGACGATTTGACGCTGAATATGGATGCGTATCTGCCCCTTCGGGATGTGGTGTTTAACACACTGCGTGAGGCGATCCTAAAAGGAGAGTTAAAACCCGGAGAGCGTCTGATGGAGCTGCAGCTTGCTGCAAAGTTAGGCGTCAGCCGTACACCGATCCGTGAGGCAATCCGGATGTTAGAGCAGGAGGGACTTGCGGTTACGATTCCGAGAAAAGGCGCGGAAGTAGCCAAAATGACAGAAAAGGATATGGAGGATGTACTTCAGATCCGGGATGCATTAGACGAACTTGCCGCATCAATCGCATGTGAGCAGATGACGAAGGAACAGCTGGATAACCTGACAGAGACGATGCATGAGTTTGAGGAATCTACCAAATCAAAAGATTTGAAGAAGATTGCAGCAGCGGATGTGAAGTTTCATGATATTATTTATCAGGCGACCGGCAATCCCAAACTTGTCAATATGCTCAACAACTTAAGAGAGCAGATGTACCGCTACCGTGTTGAGTATTTAAAAGATGAGAGAAATTATCCGACACTGATGCGGGAACATAATGAGATCGTGGAAGGGCTGTTGACAAAGGATAAGATGCGTGTGACAGAAGCAATGCATAAGCATGTGAAGAATCAGGTTGTGGCGGTCAAGGAAATGATCAGGGAGCAGGAGTAAGAGTTTTTTTGTATAAACTGGTTCAAATTGCATAGAATAAGGAAAATGAATTTTGGAGGATAAGCCGTAGGCTTATCCTTTTTTGGTTGCTGAAAAATGAGGGATATGTATGAAGGAAAAAATACCGGTTTCAAAGAGATTAAGTGAGAATATCGCGCAGATGGAGAAGTTTTTTCATGAGTGTGATGATATCAAGAAGAAGGAATTGATGCTTGGCAGGCAGATGGATGTGGCATGTTATCTGACGTTCATTGAGGTGTCGGTGGATATGGGGACTTCGGCGCTGAGTGAGGTGTTAAAGTATTTAAAAGGGCTCTGCAGGGATGAGATTTATCAGGCGCTTAAACAGAATGGGCTTGGTATTTCAGATGCAACGTATTTTGATACGATAGAGGATGCCGTGGACGGGCTTTTAACCGGAGAAGTGATTTTGTTTGTGGACGGGTTTGACCGGGCAGTAAAGATACCGGATGACGGTTATCCGAATATGGGGATCACGGAGGCGGATTCGGAAAAGGTAATAAGAGGCTCAAACGAGGGATTCTGTGATTCGGTAAAGCAGAATGCGGCGCTGATCCGAAAGCGTATCCGTTCTCCGAAAGTCAAGGTGAAGCAGAAAAAATGTGGTGTGCGCTCGAATACCAATGTCTATCTTGTTTTTATGGAAGATCTGGTGTATCCGGGGCTGGTGAGGGAAATTGAGCACAGGCTGGAAGGTTTCGAGATCGACGGTGTGTTAGACAGCGGTGTGATTGAACAGCTTACCGAGGAAAAATGGTATTCGCCGTTTCCGCAGTTTCAGACGACAGAGCGGCCGGACCGGGCAGCGATGGCTGTTTTGGAGGGAAGGGTGGTCGTGCTTTCCGACAATTCTCCGGTGGGGCTGATCCTGCCAACCGATTATAATTCGTTCATTAAAACGAGCGATGACTATTACAACCGGTGGGAGATTGCAAGTTTTGGAAGGCTGCTGCGCTATGCCGCATCTTTTTTTGCTATGACATTGCCGGGATTTTATCTGGCGGTAACAAATTTTCATACGCAGATTTTGCCGACGATGCTGCTTTTATCCTTTGCGGATGCGAGAAGCGGCGTGCCGTTTCCTGCGGTAGTCGAGGTAATTCTGATGGAACTTTCGTTTGAACTTTTAAGAGAAGCGGGAGTGCGGCTGCCGGGAGCCATGGGAAATACGATCGGGATCGTTGGAGGATTGATCATCGGTCAGGCGGCCGTTGAGGCAAATCTGGTCAGCCCGATCGTAGTGATCGTGATCTCATTTACCGCACTTTGTTCCTTTGCGATTCCAAATGAGGAATTTGCGACCGCATTTCGTATTTTAAAATTCTTTTTTATCGGAATGTGTGCATGGCTGGGGTACTTTGGCATGCTGCTGGGACTGCTTTTTGTACTGATTCATCTTGCACACTTAAAGAGTTTTGGAATTCCATATCTGATGCCGTTTATTGGAGCAGATCTGACAGACTACGAGGATGAACGTGACTTTCTGTGGCGATGGCCGATCCGCAAGCTGACAAAACGCCCGATCTATGCGAAGCGGGATGAGAGGGTGAAACTGAAATTGAAATAAGGATGAATGTTTGGACAATCATCAAGTAAAAAGGAGTACGGAGAATTATGTTTTCATCAAACGAAAAAATTTCAGGCCGTCAGGCTTTCCGGCTTTTGGTATTTGATCTGCTGGGACTTGGAACACTTCTGATCCCAACTGCAGTTGCCGGTTTCTGCGGAAGAGATGGCATTTTCTGTATTATTGCAGGAACGGCGGCAGGACTTTTGTTTCTGCGCCTGATGGCTTACGCAGTGGGCGGGATGCAGAGCGGATTTGCGGAATACACACAGAGCATGTGCGGTATATTTTTTGGAAAAATCATACAGGCGGGATATCTGATTTATCTGGTTTTGTTAGCAGGGTATACGGCATATCTGTTTTCTTCGGCTGTGTTAAAAAATCTTCTCCGGGAAGAATCTTTTTATCTGGTTCTGGTTTTGATCCTAGTACTTGTGTGGTATGGTTTGTTAAGCGGGATTGAGGGACGGGCGCGTGTCTATGAACTGTTATTCTGGTTTATTCTGATTCCACTTTTTATCATGTTAGCGTCAGCACTTGATGAAGTAAAAACCGATTACTGGAATCCTGTATTTTTTACAGAAACAGGGAATTTTTTTGCCGGAAGTTATTATGTGTTTATCTGTTCTTCACTTATTTTTCTGACCCTGTTTCTGGGAGGGTATCTGAGAAAACGGGAAACTATGATGAAAGCAGGGAGATTAGCACTAATTTTTACAGGATGTTTAGAGGCAGCACTTTACCTGATCTTACTTGGCGTGTTTGGTGGTGCGGCACTCTCAAACATGCAGACACCTGCAATCACGCTGATGAGTACGATCAAAATTACTGGTGGCTTTTTAAAGCGTGCAGATGCATTTATGTTTGGTATCTGGTTTTTTACATTATATGCATTGTTAAATAGTGCAGTATTTTATGCAGAAATGTTATTAAACGGTTTATATCATGCAAAAAAAAGGCAGACATTGTGGAAAAAGTGGGAGCGGGCAGCTTTGTTTGCAGCAGTTTTTGGCATTGCGGTGTTATTTTATCATTCAAAAGAAAATACTGTGCTGTATGAGAAATTCCTGTGGTATATCGGGACGCCGTTTCTTGTGCTTATTCCTGTGGTGTTTGCATTCATTCGATGTAAGGAATTGAGATTTTATCTGATGGCAGGTGTCCTGCTTGTACTGACCGGGCTTTCTGGTTGTGCTTCGGCGGAACTGGAGGAGCGCAATTTTCCAATCGAGATGGCAGTAAATGATATGGAGCAGTTTGACAGAGAGTGGTTAAATACTGATGAATCCGGAAATCGTGTGGTAGATTACAGTCACATGAAAGTCATTCTGCTGGATCGGAAATTTTTAGAGGATACAGAAAATATGAATGCTTTTTTGGAGATTTTGGAAAAGAAAAGTGATGTGCCAAGAAACACCTACCTTGTGGCAGCTAAGGACGCAAAAGCTATTTTAAATTTGCAGACAGATATGGAAGAGTCCGTCGGTACTTATCTGGAAGATTATTTTGAAGATGTATCTGAGGTCAAAAAGACTGCCTATCCAACATTAGGAATGCTTTATCAGGAGCAGAAAAATAAAATGGAAACACTGTGCATTCCTTATATGGAGGAAGTGGAAAAAAAGCCTGCCGTGACACAGTATTATGTCTGGAAACGTGGGGAGGCGGCAGGACTTATTGACAGTCAGACTGCGTTGAGTTCTTTTTTTTCACAGAATCAGATGGAAGAATATACATTGACTCTTGCGGATGGAGTGGATGTCCGTCTGTTTGCACCGCATAATCAGGTCGTTTTTTCGCAGACAAAAGATAAAAAGGTCATGGTGGAGATCAACTGCAGTGGAGAAATTCTGTATGAAAAACCCGGATGGGGACGGAAGGTGCAGGCTGAATATGGTCAGGACTTAAAACCGGGTGATATAAAGAAAGAACTGGAGAAACAGATTGCAGAGTATTTTCGGGTGATTGCACAAAAAGCAAAAATCGACTGCACGAATAGTTATAAAAAACTTGGCGGACAGCGCAGAGACTGGTATCTGCACTACCAGGAGCAGCCCGGGCAGTATGAAAAAGACATGGAAATCATTTATCAGGTGAAGGTTGACTGGGTGAATAAATAGACACACAAGAATCCTATAAAATCAATCCGAGGATCAGTCCAAAGAGAAAGAATCCGGCAAGAATCAGATCTTTTTTCCAGGCCCGTTTTCTTTTGTGGTTTAACCAGGCATTGATCAGCCAGAAAATGACTAGCAGAGGGGTAAAAATATAAAAAGTTTCGTAAGCGCCTGTAAAATGTATTATGGTAAGTACAATCACAGAAAGTCCTATGATATATTGGATGAGAGTCAGTATTTTTTCGGTGATGGAAAGATTTTCATCTGGAAAAATTTTTAGAACCGGGGTAGAATTGTTTGTCATGATAACTCCTTTTAAGTGAAAAATGGAAGTGAATCATAATTTCAGGTTATTGTGTCAGGTAAATGATAACATTCTTTTCAAATTGCAACAATAGATTTTGTATAAAAAAACAAATAAGTGGAATACTCCTGCTATCAATCAGAAAAAGGAGTATTCCGATGAAATTTTCAAACATAAAAACAAAAAAAGATTCTCTCTACATAATCCTGTTTCTTTTATTTTGCATCGCCTGTATTGCAGGACTGCGATATGAAAGACGGCTTAACATGCAAAAAGACATTGCAGAAAAAATCGTTCGTTTTCATGTGATCGCAAACAGTGATAGAAAAGCGGATCAGGACTTAAAACTTGCCGTGCGTGATGCAGTCGGGATAAAAATGTCAGAACTTTTAAAAGATGTAGCTGACCGCAGTGAATCAGAGGATGTAATCCGGGAAAATATGGAGAATATGAAGCAGACAGCCCAAAAGGTTATCGCAGAAAATGGATATGACTATGAGGTGGATGTATGTCTTAAAGATACGGATTTCCCAGTAAAAAGTTATGGTATGTACACATTTCCGGCAGGAACCTATGAAGCGTTAGAAATTGTGATCGGAGAGGGAAAGGGGCATAACTGGTGGTGCGTGATGTACCCAAACATGTGCTTTTCAGATACCATGTACGAAGTGATCAATGAGGATGCCAAAAGTTCGTTAAAAAGAGTTTTATCAGAGGATGAGTATCAACAGGTACTTGCATCTGGAAATTATCAGGTCAGATTCAGGGGAATTGAAATTTTAAAAGAACTGTATGATGAAAAATAGTATTGAATATTAAGCGAAAAGCGTATAATATAGTTCTGATGTAAAGAAACAGCAGGAAATGAGGATTAGAATGACAAAAGATGTACTGGTAACTATTAGCGGACTGCAGTTTTCGCCGGAAAATGAGAATGAATCCGTGGAACTGATCACATCCGGCAATTATTATAAAAAAAATGGAAAACATTATATTATCTACGATGAAGTCACAGAGGGTTTTTCTGAAACGACACGCAATATCATCAAGCTGAACGATGACCTTTTGGATATCACAAAAAGAGGTGTTTCAAATGTACATATGATGTTTGAGAAGAACCGGAAAAATGTAACTTATTATTATACACCATACGGAAGTCTTTTGATCGGAATCGATGCAAAGAGTGTGGATGTGCAGGAAACGGAACATGATATTGATGTTAAGGTCAATTATGAATTAGAGGTCAATTATGAGCATATGGCAGACTGTTGTATCACGATGAATATCAAGTCAAAGGATGCCGGGAATTTCCGGATCACGGAGGCAGAATAAGCGGAAAATAGTAAAATCATGGACAAAAGTATGTGAGATTGCTGACATAAATAAAAGGACGGAAACCTACCGTAACAGTGTCATAAAGCATGACATGAAAACGATAGGTTTCTGTCCTTTTTAAGATGGAAAAGGTTTAATGTTCCATCTTCCATATAGCTACAGAATAACCAGGAAGATCCGTTCCGCCGCCAAAGTCGTGCGGGGTATCGGTGATCAGTTCCTGTGCCGTGCCGCATCCGGCATCGAAATCTGCATGGAAAGAATTTTCATCCGCGTTGATCGCTACATAGATGCGCTCATGTTCACTTTTACGTTCAAAAATGCACTGGCGGTTTGTCAGAAGCACAGAGCGGAAGGAACCGTAATTTAATGCTTCCGAGTTCTTTTTGATCTCGGAAAGCCGGCTGATCATATCAGACAGATCGTTCCATTCCGGTGCGTCAAAGCAGGCACGTAATGCAGGATCGCCTTCCTCTTTTCTTGCTTTTGCACCCCATTCACTGCCATAGTAAACACATGGAATGCCAGGCATACCAAACAGCATGCCGTAGATCAGTGGCAGATGTTTTTCGTTAGTTAAAATGCTTGCGATTCTTGTGACATCGTGATTATCCACAAAGCAGAGCAGATGTCTGCCCTTGTAGAGTGTCCAGTTATCCGGTCCGAACTGGCGCAGCAGAGAGTGGTTGATCTCAAACATATTCATGCTGTTGAAGCTGGAATAAAGTCCTTTGTAGCACTCATAGTTGGTTACAGAATGCAGCATGGAATCATTCATCCACTGATTGTAATCGCCGTGTAATGTTTCGCCGACCAGGAAGAAGTCCGGTTTTAAGCTGTCACAGAAGCTGCGCAGGCGGCGTAAGAAATCATGGTCAAGGCAGTATGCAACGTCGAGGCGCAGACCGTCGATATCAAATTCTTCCACCCATCCTTTGACCGCTGCAAAAATGTGCTGGATGACATCTTCATTTCTGAGATTTAATTTGACCAGATCGTAGTTACCTTCCCAGCCCTCATACCACAGACCGTCGTTATAGTTTGAGTTGCCGTCAAAACTGATGTGGAACCAGTCTTTGTACGGGGAATCCCATTTTTTCTCCAAAACATCCTGAAATGCCCAGAAACCGCGGCCAACATGGTTGAATACACCGTCTAATACAACTTTGATACCTTCTTTATGAAGATTATCACAGACTGTGGCAAAGTCCTCATTGGTACCGAGTCTGGTATCGATCTTTGTATAATCCCTGGTATTATAACCGTGTGTGTCGGACTCAAAGACCGGAGAAAAATAGATGGCATTGGCACCAAGTTTTTTAATATGAGGAATCCAGTCATTGACTTTTAAAATACGATGCTCTAAAATGCCGTCATTTTCAAACGGAGCACCGCAGAAACCAAGTGGATATATCTGATAAAAAACACTTTCGTAAGCCCACATAAGAAAACCTCCAATTCTGCGCGATAGCGCTATGCATGCTGTGCATGATAAAAATCTCTCATAGACCGTTTGGATCCGGGAGAGTATTGTTGACTGTAAAAACGAACAGATGTCAGGAATTATGGCTCATATCGTATGATTTTTTGGAACATGCACGCTGTGCGGTGATCACTGTATCACGGAAACCGCCATGTTCTAAAGCTGCAACAGCTTCGATTGTGGTACCGCCCGGAGAGCATACTGCGTCTTTTAATTCGCCCGGATGTTTCCCGGTCTCTAAAACCATTTTTGCGGCCCCAAAAACTGACTGTGCGGCAAATTTATAAGCCTGTGCACGCGGCATGCCGTCTGCAACGGCTGCATCTGCCATTGCTTCAATGAACATATAGACATAGGCAGGGGAAGAACCGGAAACACCGACAACGGCATCCATCATACTCTCCGGTACAACTTCTGCACGGCCAAAGCTGTTGAATAAGGATTCGACAAGCTTTATTTCTTCTGGTGTTACTTTGTCATTCGGACAGAGCGCACTCATTGCAGCACCCACAAGAGCCGGAGTATTTGGCATGGCACGTACCAGTTTGACATTGCCAAGCATCGCCTCGATATTTGCAATCGGCTGTCCGGCTGCGATGGAAACGATAAGACAGTCTGATTTTAAATGATCTTTGATCTGAGGAAGTACCTCTGCAAATTTATTTGGTTTTACAGCGAGAAATAAAATATCGCTTCGTTCTGCAACAACCTCATTTGATGGCGTTGTCTCTATGGAAAATTTTGTCCGGATTTTATCAAGTGTCTCAGGAGAGTGTGCACTTGCAATGATCTGGCTGGTCGTCACTAAAGATGCATCTAAAATACCGCCGATCATGGCGCTTCCCATATTGCCGGCACCGATAAAACCAATCATTTTATCTAACATATAATCCTCCTTGTTTTGCGGAGCAAAATGCGACTGCCATTGCAGGAGCAGAGGATTTCCCTCCTTGTTTTGCGGAGCAAAATGCGACTGCCATTGCAGGAGCAATGCCCAACACATTGGGCAGGATTTCCCTCCTTATTTTGCTTTTTCATCATTCAAATTCTATCCTAGTCTATTTGAGGGGAAACGTCAACATTTTATGCAGAGATGAGAATGTGGAATCATAAAATATTTTCCTATGATAATGCAAATCAGGGAAAAATTAACAGATTTGCTGAGTTATTTCCTAAATAAGTAGAAATAATGCAATTTTTGTATAATATTATACAAGAAATATGCAGAAAAATACCATATTATTGATAATGTATGTTATATTAGTTTTCATAGGAGAAAAACATGGCAACTGAAAGAAAAACATTGACACAGCTGGCTGTGCCAATATGCTTAGAGACTTTATTTTATATGCTTTCAGGCATGGTCGATACACTTATGTTATCGTCTGTAAGCGACCAGGCTGTGGGAGCTGTCGGAACAGCAAATACATATATAAGTGTTTTTATCATCATGTTCGGGGTAATATCATCCGGTATGGTAGCAGTTATGTCACAAAATATCGGAGCGGGGAGACCTGGAATTGCATATCAGGCCAGACAGCTTGGACTTATGTTTAACGCACTGACAGGTATCCTTATGTCGGTTATTATTGCCTTTTTTTCTGGAGAAATACTTAGAATCGTAAGTATTTCTCCGGCTTTGCTTGAGCCGGCAGAAACATACCTTAAAATTGTTGGAGGTGCATGTTTTTTAAATGCGCTTATTCCCATTTTTTCCAGCTATCTCAGAGTGTTTGGATATACAAAGCATTCCTTAATAGGAACGATTGCAGGAAATGCCATTAATATAATATTTAATTCAGTGTTCCTGTTTGTATTTCATTGGGGAGTAATGGGAGTTGCTATTGCCACAGTTATTTCAAAAGTTGTGAACCTTATCATTGTAGCAGGCATGGGTGCTGTACTGATAAAAGCAAAGCAGAGCCCGGAGCGCATTCCACCGCGGAAGATACTTGCGCAGATTGTTAAGATAGGTTTTCCTTCTGCATTTGAAACAGCACTTTATAATGTTGCAATGACACTTATAGTAAGATTTATGAATCAGATGGATGCAGTCGGAATGAATGTTACAGCCCGTTCATATGCTATGCAGATAGCAAATTTCTCGTATTGTATAGGAGCTGCACTTGCACAGGCTAATGCTATTATGACCGGCTGGAGAATTGGATCAAAGGAGTTTGAAGAGTGTGACAGGGGTACGCGGAAAGCTGTGGTATATGGTCTTATAACAGCGACGTGCTTCTCTGTGACATTTGCGATATCCGGACATTTTATAGTTCATGTATTTACGGATGATGCACAAATGATAAATCTTGTGGTAAGGCTGTTAATAGTAGATATATTCCTTGAATTTGGAAGGGTGACAAATCTTGTATATGGTCAGGCATTAAAAACCAGTGGAGATGCGGTTTTTCCGGTTATAATGGGTGCGATATTTATGTATCTGTTTGCAGTTGGTGGAACATATTTTCTTGGAATACATATGGGGCTGCTTGCGGTAGGGGCATATATTGCCATGGCAGGTGACGAGTGTGCGAGAGCAGTTGGAATGGTGCTTAGATGGAAAAGTGGAAAATGGAAAAGTAAGAGTCTTGTAGAATAGAAGAGAATATGTCTTTTCGTATGGAGAGGCAGTTAGAGGATAAATTGGAATTTACTGTTGAAAGGATTAAACAATGCCAGGTTACATAATGGATTTAAGAAAGCTTGTAGGACACAGTACACTGATGCAGTGCGCCGCAAGCATAATAATAGTGAATGAAAAGAACCAGATTCTTTTAGGAAAGCGTACAGATAATCACAAATGGGGATATGCCGGGGGTTCTATTGAACTTGACGAGAAAGTGGAGGACTGTGCAAGAAGAGAGCTGTTTGAGGAGACAGGTCTTATTGCAGATGAGATAGAATTTTTTATGGTGAATTCCGGTCCGGAGGTGCATTACGTGTATCCTAATGGAGATGAAGTGTCTAATATTGAGATTATATATGTGTGCAGAAAATATCATGGAGAATTAAAGAGACAGGAAGAAGAAATTGAAGAACTGAAGTTTTTTAATATTGCCGAGGTTGAACTGGATAACATTTCACCACCGATAAGACCAGTGGTGAAACGGTTTATAGAACAGAATTCTTAGCAAATGCTGTGCAGATGAAATGCATTTTTTCTGAATTCAATAAGCCCTTCATCACGCATTTTTCCAAGTTCCTTGGAAAGTGCTGAACGGTCAACGTTAAGATAATCGGCAAGCTGCTGGCGGTCGAATGGAATTACGAATTCCTGACTGCCAGCTTTTCTTGACTCATTGGACAGATATATAAGAAGCCTTTCTCGGATTGTCTTAGGTGATGTGCAGAATATCCGGTTAGACAGGGTGAGATTCTTCTGAATGGAAATGTGCAGTAGATTGTTAAGGATTGTATCTTTGCAGTGCGTATTTTCAAATTGTGAATTCATCAATTTATCCATATCAAGAAAAAGAATCACACTTGTTTCAGATGCAACCGCATCTACCATGAGCGGTTCGCCAGTCAGAGCATATGTTTCAGCGAATACATGTCCCGGAGAAATATTGCTCATAATAGCTTTGTTGCCCCACAAATCTATATATTCAATAGTTACCTGACCAGAGGCAACAATTCCAATTTCGTGAACGATGTCTGTTACATGATATATAAATGAATTTTTGCGGAATTTTCTGGCACGCAGAAATCCGGCTGCGGTCATCTCTGATATTTCTGATTCGGTGATATCTTTAAATATTGGTGATTTGATAATTGCCATAAGTTCTCCTTATACTGCCCCCCGGTAAAATCCAATTTTCTGACTTAAAGTACATTTTTAATAAATTATCAAAAATGTGGTTAAAACAACATATTTATTATGCTCATTATATTATTCTTTAATCACGAAATCAATGAGAACACAGGAGGATTAAGTGATGATAAGAAGAGTTATTCATATTGATGAGGATAAATGTAATGGGTGCGGAGCATGCGTGACAGCATGCCATGAGGGGGCAATCGGATTGGTTGATGGAAAGGCAAGACTTATGAGAGACGATTACTGTGATGGCCTTGGTGATTGCCTGCCACAGTGTCCTACAGGGGCAATTTCATTTGTAGAAAGAGAAGCGGCAGCATATGATGAAGCTGCAGTTCTTGCCAATAAAGCTGCAAAGGAGCAGGCTGCAGCACATAAACCACATTTTTCAGGATGCCCTGGAAGCATGATGAGACAGTTTAATAGGAATTCACAGGTAAATGCGGAGGCAGAAGATTCAGCAGCAGGACACACAGCAGCCATGGTTGTATCAGAATCCCAGCTTGCACAGTGGCCATGTCAGATTAAGCTTGTGCCGGTAAATGCACCATATTTTGACGGGGCAAAGCTTTTAATCGCAGCGGATTGTACAGCATATGCATATGCCAATATGCATCAGGATTTCATGAAGGGAAAGATTACTATTATCGGCTGTCCGAAGCTTGATGATGTTGATTACAGCGAAAAGCTTACACAGATAATAAGTAACAATAATATTCAGAGCGTTACTATTGTCAGAATGGAAGTTCCATGCTGCGGAGGACTTGAATATGCTGCAAAGACAGCATTACAGAACAGTGGGAAATTTATTCCATGGCAGGTTGTGACAATTTCGATTGATGGTAAAATCTTAGATTAACATAATATTTTAATTCTTAAGAAATCTAAAGATTTCTCATTCGTAGATATTTATTTTTGTATTTTAAGATACAGACATAAACATCAGAGGAGGAATCACTATGAAAAGATGGATAAAGAATATTATTATTTTATGTGTAGTGTGTTTAATTGGTGTGACAGCAGCTATTTGGGTAAATGTGGTTAATAAAGAAGAAGTTTCAGGTGAGACTATTGGTATTAACATAGTGCCCGTAAACAGCTTTATTACTGAACAGCACAGTGAAGATAATCAGAATATCAATTTCAATAGAGAAATTAAAAATATTGTGTGCTGGGGTGATTCCATAACATACGGACTTGGAAGCGGAGAAGCATTTATTGAAAATGAGGATGGCATAATAGACGCTTCTGATTGGGCATATACAGATGCGCTTGCTTATTATACTGGTATGAATGTCTATAATCTTGGCGTATGCGGAGAAACCTCATATGATATAGCACTCCGGCAGGGTGGTATAAAGATGTACATTGGAAAATCAGTTACAGTTAAACCGGGTAAAAAAGTGAGAGTGAGCATAGTTAATGCAGATGGAGATGGAGTTTCTCTTGAGAACTTTAATGGATATGAAACAAATAATGCTCAGGTAGATAATCTGGTTTATGTTGATGATGTATTATATCAGTTATCTTTCAGCAAAGGTGGAGTGTATATCAGCTTATATGAAGATACAATACGGAGCGTCAAGATTAAGAAAGGTGCAGAAGTAGTAACTAAAGCAGCACACGATATGTCAGCAGATGTACTCATAATTGAAATGGGTAGTAATGGCGGATGGGATGACTATGATGAATTGATATCTCAATATAAGGCAATGATTGCTAATTCAGGAACACAGTGTTATATTATCATTGGCGATACAGATAATCCAGACGAAGCTATAGACAGTGAAAATTATAACAGCAGTAAGGAAGTAGGACTTAATGATACTTTATGGGAAGCTGCGTTAAGGGAAGCATTTGGAGACCATTTTATTAATATGAGAACATATTTAATGCAGAATGCTTTAGATATAACTGGAAAAGAAGCCAACGAAACAGATATAGAAAATCTTTTAGATGGAAGAGTTCCTGACAGTATAAAGTATGATTATACACATCTTAATGGATATGGATATTATGCATATGGTGTAGGTGTATATGAAAAAGGCGTTGAATTAGGTTACTGGTAATCATGGAGAGAAATATGAACGCACAATATGTACGGAAAAGAATCGGAATATATAAGGAACTTGCGATGGTAATTGTGATATCAATTACTATCGCAGTTTTTGCTTCATTAGGAGTGTTTATTGTATGCAGCCATTATGGAATTATGGTCGATGTAATAGAAGATACATCTGATTATAAGAAAAGATACGATATTCAGGTAATGAATATGGTAAGAGAATTAGACAGCTCACTTGATACTGCAATGGAAGAGATAACTGCCAATAGTGGTGAGGACGAGAAAACAATAGTAGATGCGATGAAGTATCTTCTTAAGAATAACAGAATGCCATTTGATTCCGATGAAGTAAGTAATATGATAATCACAATAACGAACAGAAATGGACAGGTATTGTGGAAGACTTCGGAAGATGGAGAAATCGTTGATTATAAGAAAAATAAAGTCAGTGTTGACATTTCCCAATATATAACTAATTCATATGACGAAGAAAGTCTTACATATACATTTGTATATACTAAGAGCGTTTCAAAAATGCTTTACTATATTATATTCGAGACAGAGGTTACACCGGAATACCTGTATGCTGATATAAAGCTGAAGCTTATGTGTATTGCGATTGGTTCAGTTATATTTATAATAAGCGTTTTTCTGCTTACAAAGAAAAGAATTGATTATATCAGATATCTGTCAACGGTTGTAGATGAGATATCAAAAGGAAATCTTAATGCCAGCATAGATAAAAAGGGCAATGACGAGATTACTCTTATAGCTGAACAGATTGATGATATGCAGTACAGTCTGAGGAAGATGATGCAGGAGGAGCGTGAGAATGACAGAAAGAATATGGAGCTGATTACCAATCTTTCACATGATATCAAGACGCCAATGACAATAATAACGGGATATCTGGATGTTGTTATAAGTGGCAAGTATTCAACTGATGAGGAGCGAGATGATTATATCCGGAGGGCATTTGGACAGGTTGAAAAGATTAATGTAATGATTCATAAAATCTTCAGGCTTGCAAGAAATGAACAGGTTTCCATGAACGAAGAGAACATGGAAAAATGTAATATTTCATTGCTTCTTAAACAGGATATTCTTGAATTTGACGGAATTGTACAGAAGGAAGGCAAATGCTTTGAAACAGATATACCTAATGAATCAGTGATGATTAATATTAATATTGACAGGATAAGAGAAGTATTTGACAATGTTTTAATGAATTCTATCAAGTATTCATCGGACAATTCAACGATAAATGTGTATATGAGTGAGACACCTGAATCTGTTTATATAAAATTCTGCAACAGGACAGATAGTGATAAAGTACCTGACTGCGAAAGAATATTTGACAAATTCTACAGGGCAGACCATGCAAGAAATTCAAGTATATCCGGCAACGGACTTGGACTTTCGATTGTAAAGGAAACAATAGAAAGCTTTAACGGAAGAGTATGGGCTGAGTATAATGATGGAATATTTGCAATTAATATAGAACTTAAGAAGAATGATATGTGAATCTGATTATGAAATGAGGAGGATATTATGGCATCTGTTTTAGTGGTTGATGATGAAGAAGATATTAGAGAGCTTGTCGGAATCTATATAAAAAATGAGGGCTATCAGGTATATAAGGCGGCTAATGGCAAAGATGCTCTTGATATTATTGATAACATGAGCATAGATATTACGATTCTTGATGTTATGATGGCTGATATGGACGGAATAACCCTCTGTATGGAAATCAGAAAAAAGAGCAATATTCCGATAATTATGCTGTCTGCAAAAGACCAGGATATGGACAAGGTTATAGGTCTTAGTGCAGGTGCAGATGATTATCTTGCAAAACCATTTAACCCAGTTGAGCTTATAGCGAGGGTCAAGGCGCAGCTGAGAAGATATAAGGATTTTAACAATCAGAAACAGAGTAATATATTGGAGTATCTTGACCTTACTATGAATATAGACACTCACAGGGTATTTCTTCCTTCTAAAGAAATACTGCTTACACCAAAGGAATTTGCGATACTTGAGCTTTTATGGAAGAATAAAGGAAATGTTTTCTCAACGGAGCATATATATGATATGCTGTGGAGTGAAGAGGAGGCATATGACATTAATAATGTAATTATGGTGCATATAAGAAATATCCGCTCAAAGATAGAAACAGATTTAAAGAATCCTAAATACATAAAAACTGTATGGGGAGTTGGATATAAGTTTTCGTGATTTAATGTAGAATTAAACATGATAATGTAGTATTATGTTTATACATTTTTATAAATATCTGGAGGACTTATGAAAAAGATTAAAGCACTTATGCCGGAAGCTTATAATTTTAATGGAAAGCTTCCACTGAAACAGGCAATACCGCTTGGACTTCAGCATGTAATGGCAATGTTTGTAGGTAATCTTACACCATTGCTTATTATTACAGGAGCATGCGGAATCGGAGCAGGAAGTGAGTATGCATCAGTTCAGGTCGCACTTTTACAGAATGCGATGATTATCGCCGGTATTGTAACACTTATTCAGTTATTCTCAATCGGACCTATTGGTGGTAAGGTGCCTATTATTATGGGTACAAGTTCTGGATTTATCGGAGTATTCAGCAGTGTTACCAAGATTATGGGTGGCGGAATATTAGCTTATGGTGCAATTATGGGAGCATCTATTATAGGTGGTCTTTTTGAGACTGTACTTGGAGCATTTATTAAACCATTAAGAAAATTCTTCCCATCAGTAGTAACAGGAACAGTAGTTCTTTCCATAGGATTGTCGCTTATCTCTGTAGGTATCAATTCATTTGGTGGTGGAAGTTCTGCTAAGGATTTTGGTTCATTGGAAAATCTTTTCCTGGCATTTGTTGTGCTTGTAGTTATATTATTTGTTAAGCACTGGACCAAGGGATATCTTAGTTCATCTGCAATTCTTGTTGGAATTATTGTGGGTTATATTGTAGCAATTATTATGGGACTGGTTCTTCCACATACAGCAGTTACAGCTGATGGAGTTGAGTATACTAAATCATGGGTACTTAACTGGAACAAGGTAGCAGAGGCTAAATGGATTGCAATTCCAAAGTTTATGCCAGTTAAGCCTGTGTTTGATTTAAGAGCAATACTTCCTGTACTTGTAATGTTTGTTGTAACAGCAGTAGAGACTGTTGGTGATATTTCAGGCGTTATGGAAGGTGGAATGGGAAGAGAGGCAACAGATAAGGAGCTTTCTGGAGGCGTAATGTGTGATGGTCTTGGTTCAACACTTGCAGCAATGTTCGGTGTGCTTCCTAATACATCATTCAGCCAGAATGTAGGACTTGTTGCAATGACTAAGGTTGTCAACAGAGTTGCACTTGCATCAGGTGCGGTATTTCTTATATTATGCGGACTTATACCTAAGCTTGGAGCACTTATATCAATCATGCCACAGTCAGTACTTGGTGGTGCAGCAGTTATGATGTTCTCATCAATCATAGTAAGTGGTATCCAGCTTATTACTAAAGAGCCGCTTGATGCAAGAAGACTTTCAATTGTTTCAGTTGCACTTGGTGTAGGTTATGGAATGGGTGTAAGCCCTGCAATTCTTGAACATACACCACAGGCAGTACAGCTTATGTTTGGTGAGTCTGGTATTGTACCTGCAGCATTTGTGGCAATATTACTTAATGTGATACTTCCTAAGAGCAAACCGGCTAATGAAGAAACTTCAAAAGACGAGTAATATCGTCTGGAGTATCGATATCATATAGTTCATATTCATCCCGTACAGGAACTAATACAACCTGTGCGGGATATTTTTTTGTTAAGAACCCGCCGCCTTTTTTCTCAGGAAGATTTAGAAGCTCATCGTAATATTTTGCAGGAAATATACATGGAGAACCAGCATTTTCATTGTAGGAAAGTCTGCATATCTTATCATCATAATAAAGAAATGTAAGACATAGAAGCTGCAGGCTTGTCCTTGTAATAAGCGGCTGGTCTGATGGCAGGAAAAGGATTCCCTGAGGCTGCAGATTACCTGAAGAAGCGTTATCTGATAGAATTCTGGTAACTCCAAGCTGGACCATTTCATTTCTGTATGGCATGTCATGTCGGAGAAAATGTATATTTTTATCTTCACATATACGGACAACTTCATCATGCCGTGTTACTGCAAGTGTCTCACCAAAGCCGGCAAAATGGCTTATAGATACTGCATTTTCAAAAAGAGAGCGTCCATTAAAGTCTGTAATCAGCTTATTAGAGCCAAAACGTTTTGACATACCGGAAGCCATAATAATACAAGAAAGCGTTTCAAATGTGCTGTCAATATCAATAACAAGAACATCTTTCCTGTTACAGATTCTGTTTAGAAATTCTGTGGATTGTTTTCTGATTACAGCTAAAACATGTGAATTATCAAGCAGTTTTTCAACAGCCTTCTGAAATGGTATGCAAGAGCTTTCAAGATAACCAAGCTCATCAATAACAAATAACCTTTCAGGAGTTGTATCAAGATGTGTTTCAATGGCAGGAATTGCGCAATTAATAAATCCATCTTCAATAATTGTCATATTATTGCCTTTAGATGCAGGATTAATTCCAGATGTCCGTGGTACACCAATTACGAATTCTTTATTGTCAGCAACCAGATTAGATCTAATGACAACCTGTGGCGCATCCGTTCTATGACTCTGTAACAGATTGAAAGAATCGGACATATGTTTTAACATATTATTAACAAGATGAGATTTTCCACTGCCGCGGCTGCCTGTTATAAAAATGTGTTTTCTGCCGGTCATCCTGAAAAATGTAATTACGGCTTCTGCGTCCAAATAACAATTATTCATAAATCCCCCTATTACAAAGCAAGAACTATTCTGTATACATTTCCCTTGGTATCAGTACATTCAGTAACATTGATATTATCATATATAAGAGACATTTTTTCATTGATTTCTGAAAGACTGGCTGCATGTACATCAATATCTGAAACAATTTTTCCATCTTTCATAAGAAGAATCCTGTCGCAGTACTCAAGTGCCAGTTCCGGACTGTGTATACACATGAGAGCACATTTGTTATCAGAAATAATATTCCGGATATGTTTCATAAGCATATGACGGTTAGAAAAATCAAGTGCACTGTCAGGCTCATCAAGAAGCAGAAGTGCCGAATCTTCTATAAGTGTGCGTGCAAGTATGCATAACTGCTTCTGGCCTTCGCTTAATGTGAGAAAGTCTGTATCATATAATCCGGCAAGGCCAACAGAATCGATAGCCTTATCAGCACGATGTCTCATGTTGGAATTGTATGATTCAAGCATGTGAAGCTGTGGATTAAATCCGAGCAGACACACTTCTCTTACAGTCATACTTATGCTTATTCCGGTTCTCTGTGGAATGTAGCTTATCATGCCGGCTCTTTTTCTGACAGACATACTTTCAAGCTGGACTTCACCAAGCATGCATTTTCCACTATGTTTAACAAGATTCATGACAGCTCTTATAAGCGAGGTTTTACCACAGCCGTTATTGCCGATAATAGCTGTAAGCTGTCCAGGCTGAATGTCAAAGCTTACATTCTGGACAGCACATTTGCTTCCATAATATACTGATACATCTGAAACATATAATTCAGGATTGAATAAATCGGACATTATGCAACCTCCTTTTTGTTAGCTTTAATAAGCAGGATTATAAGCAGCGGTGCACCAAGGAGTGATGTAAATATGCTTACAGGAAGTTCCGATGAGGATACACTTCTTGCAAATATATCAGCAAGTGTCATGATGATGGCACCAGCCAGTCCGCTTGATATGTATGTGAATCTGTCATTGCGTCTTGTGAGTAATCTGGCAATGTGAGGTGCAATAAGTCCAATAAAACTGATAAGTCCGGTTACACATATAATTGATGATACGATTAAAGTTGCAATCATTAATATGATAAAACGGAGAACTGTGACATTGACACCGAGAGCGGCAGCTTCATCCTCATTTATCGAGAGAATGAGAATCTGTCTGTATAATAAAGTCATGATTATAAAGCCTGCACATGTTACAAAGAAAGGAATAGCAAGGCTGTCCTTTGAAACACCGTTAAGGCTTCCCATGATCCAGTATTCAATAGAAGCAAGCTGTTTTTCAGGATCTGCAGCAAGTTTGAGAAACATAAGAATTGTCTGTGCTACAGAATGAATGGCAATACCAGCAAGTACAATTGTGTAACTGTTTCTGCCGGGAACAAGATAAGCCACAAGTAATGTGATTATAAGGGCAATTATTCCTCCGGCAAATGCGGATATTGATACAACAGGGGTTAAAGACGAAAACGCAACTATAGAAAAAGCTGCGCCGGCACTAGCACCGGAAGAAACACCGACAACATCAGGTGATGCCAGTGGATTTTTAAATATCATTTGATATACATAACCAGATATTGAAAGGCCAAAGCCTCCAATAATACCCATAATGGCGCGTGGAAGTCTTAGTCTTTTAAAGACCATAATTGACATAGTGTCCCCTGACAGCAGTCCTTTTAATGTGAGTGGATACTGTCCGGTAAGAACTGACCATGTAAACACTGCTATAAGAAGCAGTGCCCACATGACAGATAATAGTATAATTTTGTTCCGGTAATTATTAATATTCTTGAACATAAATCATCCTTAATTATTTTGCAGATGTAAATCCATAAAAGCTTTCATAGAATTTAGTTACACAAGTTTCATAGAAATCTTTAGTTACCTTTTCTGGGTGAAGAACAGAAGCAATGTATATACTTCCAAGGAAGCTTCCAGGAACTGGAGAATCCCATGCTTCAATATTGTTAGGAAGCTTTACTACATTTTTGTTCTTAACAGCATTGCAGCCGGTAAGATTAGCATCGTTTAAGATGTCATCAACTGAGTAAGTTGCATCAGCAGCGATAACGATGTAATCAGGGTTCCATGCAAGAATCTGCTCGTAAGAAACATTTGCCCAGTAAGTATCTGTAAGTTCAGAAGCAACATTTTTACCACCTGCGTTAGTAAGCAGAGTATTCTGATACATCTTGCTTCCGGCAGTTGAGAGAACAGAGCTGTTACCTGCAAGGTATACAGATGGTGTATTTTCGCCAGAAACATTAGTCTTGTTATCAGCTAAAAATGTCTTGATTGAATTATTAAGTGCTTCAGCACGTCCTGCATTGTTAGTAATCTTTCCAACAAGAGTTATGCATTCCTCTAAAAGTGACTGGTCTTCTGGATTCACAACAATAGCCTTGATTCCAAGACTTTCAAGAGTATCAGCTGTTTTCTTTAATTTCATTGGAAGAAATACAACATCAGGTGCAGCAGCTACACATGCTTCTGTATTAAATTCCTTGGCTGTTCCCATGTTAGGAAGGCTTACGATTGCTGGAGCTGCAAGCTTGTAAATATTTCTTGTGTTAGCCTTGGCTTCAATTCCAACGAGTTTATCCTGTAATCCAAGTGCAAGAAGAAGGCTTGTTGAAATGTAGTAAGATGATGCAATCTTTTCTGGAGCCTTTTCAAATGTTACTGTTCTTCCAGCCTGGTCAGTAATAGTAAGAGGATAGCTTACGCCAATCTCATTAAACTGTGACATTACGTCAAATGCTGAAGTAGTAGCTTCTTCTGTGCCCTTATCAGAAGTTGTAGAATTGCCGCATGCTGCTAATGAAAAAAGCATGAGTATTGCTAAAAAGAGGGCGGTAAATCTTTTAAAATTCTTCATGTTAAAATCCTTTCTGCGAATTGGTTTGTGGAGGTTTGTTAGAACGGACGCCACGAAAAATAGTTGAGTCCAAAGCATCCTGTGTTGGACTCAACTATTTTTCGTGGCTGACTTCCTAACAATTATCCAACAAATTAATTTACATAAATAGTAGCGAATGAATTTTATCAGATTGACAAGGGTTTTACAAGCCGTTATATTTATATAAGGAAAGAGAATGAGATTTTTTATCGATTTCTTGGTGAGTAAAGAATTTAGTAGTGAAGGATGACAGACAGGTTGTGGCGGGCACAGGCCCGATGCCAGCAGGCGAGGGCTCGATTTGCAGCGTGCTGTGTGGGAGTTATGCCGCCATATGCTTAAAGGTGTGTGCAGAAAATCTCGTTCAAGCGTAGCGCGTTTGATTTTCTGCACACTAATAGGCTTTGCAGATGGCGGCATCTACTCCCACTAAGCTAAGCTGCCATGAGAGCCATCACCTGCAGGTAACGGGTCTGCGCCCGCCACAACCGTCCGTTGTTCATATCACTAATAAATAGATTGGAGTTTTTATGCTTACTATACAGAATTATAAGAAAGTAGAAAGCCTTGAAGAAGCCTATGAGCTTAATCAGAAGAAAGCTAACCGTATTGTCGGCGGCATGATGTGGATGCGTATGGGCGACAACAGAATGAATATGGCTATTGATATGTCAGGGCTTGGACTTGATAAGATTGAAGAATCAGATGAAGAATTTAAGATTGGCTGTATGACTACTTTAAGACAGTTAGAAGTTCATGAGAGTTTTAATGAATATACAGATGGCTGTGTTAAGGAGGCTTTAAGGCATATTGTAGGTGTGCAGTTCAGAAATCTTGCAACAGTTGGTGGAAGTATATATGGAAGATATGGATTTTCTGATGTGCTTACGCTTTTAATCGGACTGGATTCTTATGTAGAACTATACAAGGGAGGCATTGTTCCATTAACTGAGTATGCTTACCGTGATTATGACAGGGACATTGTTGTTAATATTATTGTTAAGAAAAGACCGGTGAATATGTTTTATGAAGCAGTGAGAATAACAGAAACAGATCTGCCGGTGCTTACATGTGCAGGAGTAAAGTTTAAAGATACTGGAGTCTGCAATATCTGCATAGGTGCAAGACCGGGAAGAGCAATTGTTGTTAAAGATACAGAAGGAATACTTGCAGGCGGTATTAACGAGAAGTCGGTAGAAGAATTCAGTACATTTGTTAAGAAAAATGTGCCTACAGCGGGCAATATGAGAGGAAGTGCTGAGTATAGAAGCCATCTTGCAGGCGTTCTTGCAGGCAGGGCACTTCAGAATATTAACAGAGATTAATTGGTGATTACGGATTGGAGAATATATGTTAGTTGATATTAAGTTGAATGGAAAATCTGTTAAAGCAGATATTACGGCAGACATGACACTCTATGAATTCGTGAGAGAGCATGGCTGTTACAGCGTAAAATGTGGCTGTGAAACATCTAACTGTGGCTTATGTACAGTATTTCTTAATGATAAGCCTGTCCTTTCATGTTCAGTTCTTGCAGCAAGAGCAGACAAATGCAGTGTTACAACACTCGAAGGATTACAGGAGGAGGCGTCTGAATTTGTCACATTTATAGCAGATCAGGGAGCAGAGCAGTGCGGATTCTGTAATCCGGGATTTGTTATGAATGCATTGGCACTTTTCAGAGAGAATCCTTATCCTGATGAAGAGGAGATAAAGGAGTTCCTTTCAGGAAATCTGTGCAGATGTTCAGGTTATGAGGGACAGTTAAGAGGAATTATGAATTTCCTTGAGGCAAAGAAAGCAAAGGAGGCTGAATAGATGAATTCGGTTAATAAAGCTATCAGAAAGAAAGATGCGATGGAACTGCTTCTTGGAAAGCCGGTGTATACAGATGATATTGCACCTAAGGACTGCCTTGTTGTAAAGCTTTTGCGCTCACCATATGCCAACGCATTTGTAAAGAATATTAATACTGATATTGCGATGAAGGTGCCGGGAATAGAAGCAATATTTACATATAAAGATGTTGACCAGAATATGAAAAGATTCACATGTGCAGGTCAGACATATCCTGAGCCAAGTCCTTATGACAGGCTTATTCTTGATAAGCATGTAAGATTCATAGGTGATCCTGTAGCTATTGTTGCAGGTGCTGATGAACGCTGTGTTGATAAGGCAATGAAGCTTATTAAGACAGAATATGAAGTGCTTGAACCATTGCTTGATTTCACTAAGGCAAAGGATAATGAGATTCTTGTACACCCTGAGGATAACTGGGAGGCATTATGTCCGGTTGGAGCTGATAATAAAAGAAATCTGTGCGCACATGATGAGAGCGGCAACGGAGATATCGATAAAGTGTTAGATGAGTGTGATATTGTGATTGACAGGACATATCATACTAAGGCATGCCAGCAGAGCATGATGGAGACTTTCCGAACTTTCTGTACAATAGATACTTATGGAAGACTTCATGTCGTAAGTTCTACACAGATAGTATTCCATTGCAGGAGAATTATCTCACATGCACTTGGAATATCGCCATCTAAGATAAGAGTTACCAAGCCAAGAATCGGAGGCGGATTTGGAGCAAAGCAGACATCAGTGTCAGAGATATATCCTGCATTTGTTACATGGAAGACCAAGAAACCGTCTAAGATTATATTTTCAAGGGAAGAAACACAGTCAGCTTCATCACCAAGACATGAGATGCAGATGCATGTAAGACTTGGTGCAACTAAGGATGGTATTGTAAAAGGAATTGATTTATACACATTATCTAATACAGGCGCATATGGCGAGCATGGTCCTACAACAGTAGGCCTTTCTGGACACAAGTCAATTCCATTATATGGAAAGGCAGAGGCGTTCCGTTTTGTAAGTGATGTTGTATATACTAATATAATGTCAGCGGGTGCTTACAGAGGTTATGGTGCGACACAGGGGCTTTTTGCAGTTGAGTCGGCTGTAAATGAACTGGCAGACAGACTTCATATGGACCCGTTTGAAATCAGATTTAAGAACATAGTAAAAGAGGGCGATGTAATGCCTGCTTACTATGGACAGGTTAATACAAGCTGTGCACTTGACAGATGTCTTGCAAAGGTCAAAGAGATGATTAAATGGGATGAGAAATATCCTATGAGAAAGATTTCTGATACTAAGGCACGTTTTGTCGGAATGGGCATGGCAATGCAGGGCTCGGGTATATCAGGAGTTGATGTCGGCAGTGCGACATTAAAGCTTAATGATGAAGGTGTATATACTATGAACATCGGAGCTGCTGATATGGGAACAGGCTGTGATACAATACTTGCACAGATTGCAGCAGAGGTTCTTGAATGCAGCACAGACGATATAAGTGTATTTGGTGCAGATACTGACATATCACCTTATGATTCAGGTTCATACGCATCAAGTACAACGTATGTAACAGGTAAGGCTGTTGAAAAATGTGCATTAGAGCTTAGAGACAGAATCGAAAAGCTTGGTGCTAAGATGTTAGGCTGCGAGAAATGTGATGTCACATTTGACGGAAAGAAAGTAATATGCGAATCAGGTGAGAACAAGGACAAATGTGTAACCTTGGCCGATATATCAACAGCATCCATGTGTGGTAATGATATAGCACTTTCAGTTACCAATACACATACATCTCCTATTTCACCACCACCATTTATGGTTGGAGCAGCGGAGGTCGAGGTTGACCTTCTCACAGGAGAGAGCCGTGTTGTTGAGTATGACGCATGTGTTGATTGTGGAACACCTGTTAATCCTAACCTTGCAAGAGTACAGGCAGAGGGCGGTATCTTACAGGGAATAGGAATGACAATGTCAGAGAATATCACATATTCAGATAAAGGCAAGCTGTATGAGAACTCATTTTTACAGTACAAGATTCCATCAAGAATGGATATCGGACATATTAATGTTGAGTTTGAGAGCAGTTACGAGAATGCAGGTCCTTTTGGTGCTAAATCAATCGGAGAGGTTGTAATTAATACACCGCTTCCTGCAATTACAGATGCATTAAGCCATGCGGCAGGAAAGAGATTTTACGAGCTTCCTATAACTCCTGACCAGATTGCAATGGCAAGTGTAAAAGATAATTAAAACTGATTGACCATAGAGCCTTGTAATGTTAGAATAATTTCTTATAATATGACAGATAATTTACTTACGAAAGGAAGCATTACTATGAATTTTCTTGAAGAAAGAATTATGAAGGACGGAGTTGTCAAAGAAGGCAACATTCTTAAAGTAGACAGTTTTCTTAATCATCAGATGGATGTTAAGCTTTTCAAGCAGATGGGCGAAGAATTTAAGAGAAGATTTGCTGAAAAGAATATTAATAAGATTATAACAATTGAGGCTTCAGGAATTGGTATTGCATGTATAGTTGCAGAATGCTTTGATGTACCGGTTGTATTTGCAAAGAAGTCACAGAGTGTCAATATTGATGGTGATGTGTATTCTGCGGAAGTTGAATCATTTACACATAAGTGCAAGAATCAGGTTCTTATATCTAAGAAGTTTGTAGGTCCAGAGGATCATGTACTTATTATTGATGATTTTCTTGCAAACGGCTGTGCACTCCAGGGACTTATATCTATTGTCAATCAGGCAGGCGGAACTGTTGAAGGTATTGGAATCGCAGTTGAGAAGGGCTTCCAGCAGGGTGGACAGATTATCCGTAACCTTGGATACCAGCTTGAATCTCTGGCTATTGTTGATGGAATGAATGCTGCAGATGGCAGTATTAATTTCAGAGAGGAGTAATCATGAATGAATATCAGTTTTTTTCACCAGTAGATGTCGTATTTGGATGCGGAAGTCTTTCTAAGCTTCATACTCTTAAGATGCCAGGAAAGAAAGCACTTCTTGTTATAAGCAATGGAAAGTCTGCGAGGATGAATGGTTCACTTGACAGAACAATAGATGAACTTAAACAGGCTGATGTTTCATGTGTGCTTTATAACGGAATAGGAGCTAATCCGCTGAAGTCAGCAGTTGAAGAAGGCGCAAGAATTGGTCGCGAGAATGGAGTTGACTTTGTTGTTGCTTTAGGCGGCGGTTCAGTTATGGATGCGGCTAAGAATATGGCAATGTTCATTCCACAGCCATCAGATAATCTGTGGGATTATGCTAATAGTCCATCAGGTGGAAAGATGACACCTCCTAATGAGATGCTTCCATGGATTGCAATTACTACATCAGCAGGAACAGGCTCAGAGGTTGATACTATCGGAGTAATTTCTAATCCTGATACTAATGAAAAGATTGGTATTGGTGGAATGGCGGGGATGTTTGCAAAGTATGCAATTGTTGACCCTGAGCTTATGAAAACAGTTCCACCGAAATTCACTGCATATCAGGGATTTGATGCACTTTTCCATTCATTGGAAGGGTATATAAGCAACAAACATAATATTATGGGAGATATGATTCAGCGTGCCGCGATTGAAAATATCGGACATTATCTTGCAAGAGCAGTTAAGGATGGCAATGATATTGAGGCAAGAGAACATGTTGCATACGCTAATACAATGTCTGGCTATTCAATGGTTGTAACATCATGTATATCAGAACATTCTATGGAGCATGCAATGAGTGCATATCACCCTGAGCTTCCTCATGGAGCAGGACTTATCATGCTGTCTAAGGAATACTTCACATTCTGGATTAATAAGCATGTATGTGATGAACGCTTCATTGATATGGCACATTTTCTTGGAATGAAAGATGCGTCTAAACCGGAAGATTTCATCACAGCGCTTCTTGAATTACAGAAGGCATGTGGAGTTGATGACCTTAAGATGTCTGATTACGGAATAAAGAAGGAAGAAGCAATGACACTTGCCAAGAACGCAAGGGCAACAATGATGAGATTGTTCGTAAGAGACCCTCAGGAAACTACTGATGAAGAGATTGCGGGTATATACGAGAGAGCGTATAGATAATATTTATTAATTATAGGTATAATATTCACATGATGAATGTTGTACCTTTTTTAATAAAAATGAGGTATTTCTAATGTTTAGATAATATATATTGACATATATAATTATATATGATATTAATATATTTAAATGGAGATAATAAACTGCTTTCGGGAATATATCTATGCATTATAAACTCTGCCGCACCGAAAATTCCTATAAAGGTGACTATCTTTGCACCACTTTCCATGCGATAGCATACTGCAACCATCAACATCGCTATTATCACAAACACCATA